>Ga0325411_1000544_pt1 | contig 39750 bp, 13 predicted proteins | sample PopdelMetagenome_13_FD_206181 | JGI IMG/M metagenome (GOLD analysis project Ga0325411, IMG submission 206181) | Populus deltoides microbial communities from Bellville, Georgia, United States - Xylem-PdIQD-R4 | ecosystem: Host-associated > Plants > Phyllosphere > Stem > Wood/Secondary xylem...
TACTACTCCCACAAGCCAGCCTATTGACTTCAAAGATTTGCTAATTTTTTATTTAATATCAAATATATTTTTTAAAAATACTTTAACTTTAAAAAACTATTGTAAACATACAACATCATCCATCACGACAGCTTAATTATTTTATCCACACACAAAATTGAAATCCATCCTGGAAATTATAAATGATCCCTACTACGAAAACAAAAATAAAATTAATACACACAAAATTTGTTGTTAAGAGGAAAAATAATATATATATATATCATCCGCTACCTCTCAAAATGGATGAAGATTCCTTCCCACCCCATTAACATTAGACAGAAACCCCACCAAATCCATAGGAGCGGCATTTATCACCTTCTTTACTCCTCATGTAATAATGTTCTTGAAATTGAAACAAACCTCCTCCAGCTCCTTTCGCTTCTTTCCTTTTCTCTGTGCCCTGTTTATTATGGTTCCCATCTTGGTCATCGCTGCCCAATCGCTGATGATGGAAGCCACTCTTCTTGTTATTAGGCATCAAGAACACAAAAGTATCCTTACCATCACTATTACTCCGGTGAATAAAATCTTTGAACTTCCATCTCTTTGAATTAGACCCTGTATAGCTGCTCTTCTTGCAGCTCCCTGGAGACTCCTCCTCCTTCTCTGGCGTCCACACACAGTAAGATCTAAGCTCTAGGCTGTCAATATCATCAGCTTCCGATGAAGAACACGAAAAGGTTTCACGGTCCTCATAGAAGAGCTTCCTGAGGGGTAATCTATTTGGTTTCTTGGCATCTTGGGTACTATTGGTTGCAGTTTTCGATCTGGGTAGGGATTCTTGGTTGTCTAAGAGTAACAATTGCTTCTGTTATGCTGCGTTCAATTACCTCCTCCCTGAATCTTTAATTTTATCCATCAAAGCCATCTCTCCTCGTCTCTCTCTCAAGCCATCCCTCCTCGTCTCTCTCTCAAGCCATCCCTCCTCGTCTCTCTCGCACTATAGTTAATTGATCGGGTCTCACCAGGGTTTGACCGGGTGGACCGGGTCCCGGGTCGACCGGGTTTCGTCGGGCCAATTCCCAAGCGGGTTTTTACCTCCACCCGGACCGGTCCCAGGCCCGGGTCGACCCGCCGGGCCGGTCCGGGTTTTAAAACACTGGTCATTGTCCACCCATATTTAAAGGATTTGTTATAGCTGACTGGTATTCATACTAATTAAGATTTTTACTCTCTCTCTCTATATATATATATATATAGAGAGAGAGAGAGAGAGAGAGAGACAAAAATAAAAGGAGAGAGCTCGGATTCAGGTTTATTCTATTTTATTTTTCATTAGAAAGTTTTGATTTGTCACATGTAAAATAATTTAAATCATATTTAAAACAATTTTTTATTGGTTTTTGGTTCGCTAAAGATCAATTAGAAAAAATAATTAAAATTTTTATTATATGTTGTTACAGATCTGGAAAAAATAAAAAAGAAAAGACTCTAATTAAAATAAGATTTTTATCTTTTGAAAAAAAAACATTAACATTTTTTATTTACTATCCTCCTAGAAATATTTTATGATATTCAAACTGTAATTGTAAAATATTTATAATATAAGAGAGACAAATATAATAAAGAGAGAAAATTAAAAAAACTCAATAAAAAAGAAATTTTATTATTTTTTGGTGAAACTGGCTTGTGTCTATCTCTCTCATGTATTATTATAAGTATCCCATAATGATGTCTTTGCCCATATCATCCAAAAATATTGAACTGACTATTGAGGACATTTAGATTTTCTTATAAGATTCATTAATTATTATTAAATTGATTGAAAATAAATAAATTTTTAAATCATTTCAAAAATATAGTGCATAAAAAAAATGTCCTTGAAAGCAAAAGATTTAAAAACTGGTGTTCAAAGGGTTTTTTTGTATTTTCACAATAGTTTTTTTTTGTTATTATTAGGTCAACCAAGAAGCAATTTGGTATTTGAGTAAATATAAAAAAACCAAAGTATAGTGAAACAACTAAAATGCCATTGAAAAGAATTTTAAAACTTGCATCCAAGGACTCTTTTGTATTTTCACAACTTTTATTTTATGTTATTATCAGATCAGATAAGGAGCAATTTATATAACAACCCAAACTTTTCATGTAATTATTTTCTTTCTGATTGTTGTATACATGAAATTTAGGGATATATTTTTTTCTTATACCATGAAGATAGTCTTTAGTTTGCCATCCATTAATTTCATCCACAATTAAATTGATACACATTTTGAAATATAAAAATAGTAAGTGTACAACACTTCTTGATGATATATATAAAAAATTTATTTACAAACTTTTATTAGACATTACAAGCTCCTATTCAATATGAAAGGTCATATTAACATGCACAATTATACCATCACAATTACTAATTGCTAAAACTAAACAAAATTAGACAATCAGCCCTCACATCTTCAACAATGAATAAACTTCTTATAAACACATAAATTCTTTTACAACTCATCAGTTTAATACATTCTTTTTTCTTTCTTTTTAACAATGAATAAACTTCTTTTTTTCTTCTATCTTTTATATTAACAATGAATAAACCTGCTCATAATACTTATTGATTAATAATCCAATTTTTCATCCATCTCAAATATTTATCACTTACACTTTACATTAATAGGATTTTAATGTATTGTTACGAACATCCTCGTTTGTATTTTGATTTAATATCCTTTATATAACCATCTTAATTATTCTTTGTTCATAGCCCAAACTAATTTATATGTTCATTGACCTCATTTCATACCTTGAACTATGTTTTATTTTAACTTTGGTTCACCCATCACGTTTTCTTTCAACACCCATCACGTTTTTTTTTTTACCTGGTCTTATTAATTCATTTTGATTCTCATGCTCTTAGTTATGGCTTGTTAACAGAAATCTTCAATCTCAAACAATAATCCTACTTAATATTCTCACCGTTACATCCAATTTAATTTCATACAATATTGGCCCTATCTTTTTGGTCAATTTAAATTTTGCAGAATAATTTCTTTGTTGCGATGGATTCAAATTTCACATTTAATTTTGTCTCAAAGGCATAACAAAATTATATATTCTATTGACAAACAATTATACACAACACAAATAAATAAACATTGAAAATTTAACAATTATCAAAAGCATTTTAAATAAATAAAAAAGCAAGTGAGATGCAAATTCCTTACCTTGAGCTCCTGAGAATTCAATCCTTATTTTGAATGCTTCTCCTACAACTCTTAAGCATTAACCATTAATGTCCATTTAACTGTATATATCCAACCATTTATCTAACAATTAATTCATCCAGGTAAAGTGTTTTTACTTCGTTTTTTTCTTACTTCATATTTTTACTTCATCTTCTTCGTCTTGTTGGTGTTTCTGTTTTTCACCTGCAACTATTGCTTGAATCTTTTTAAGAAAAGGACAGGTTGTTGCAAGATAACAATAACAAGGTGAATAATTGAATTTTTTACTCATAAGAAAATTTTTAATGTAAGATATTTAGATGCACTAAGGCTTGCAATTAATATGGGAAAAAATAGAGAATGAAGTCTAATTCTTTTACATTAATTTCAAAAAAAATAATTAAAATGATATAAAAACACCTAAGGAGATCATGTGTATATATTTGGATAGATATTAAATAATTGTTGATTTTTCATAAATTTTACGGATTGTATTTTAATTTTTTTTATAGATTATTGATTAGATTTATTAAAAATTATATTATGAATCACATAGAAAAAATAATAATTGAAACCCTTTTAATAAATCAAGTTTTAGAATCATATAATATCAACTGTTAAATTAGACTATAGATTTTGCATGAATATTGAGGTTGAATATAAATAGGACTTTCTTAACATATATTTAATGAATGTCAATTTAGTATTTGAAAGTTAAAATAATTTTAGTATTTTGAGATGAATTGCTGCTTTAAATTTTCATGTACTAATTTTAACTTTAAGAATCACAAATAATGTTTGCAAGCCATAGGGTTTATGGTGAAAATCAAAGATTATTCCTGTACAAAAAACTTAATGTTAAAGAGATGAACTGATGATTTTATGTGTTCTTACGAGATTATATAAATCATATATATATATATATATATATATATATATATATATATATATATGAATAAATTAACTGATATGTATAGTGGAAACAATGTGGTAAAATTTTTATATAAATATTTTAAAAATTATTATCCTTGTCAAGTTGTCATGCACATGACATAACTAATTACCGATAATCTAAACTGCGTGGGAAACACTGTGCAAAGTGTTTTTCCCTTTTTTTTCATTATATACCTATATATAATAATTTATTACTAAATAAAATAAAACGTGTCGAGTTGAATACTGTGCGGTTATTTTTACTGTGAACGATATTGTTTATTTTTATTTTTGTTTAAAGTTTCTTATAAATTTAAGAGGAAAACATATTGAACCCCATTGAGTTAATGGTCCGAGTCACGAGTGTAACGAGTTAAACTACAACAATCGAGAATATTTTTTTTTATATTGCTATTTTTAGTAGTATCTTTTTTTGTATATATTTTTTAAAATAATTTTTAAATTTACGTTTCAATTAATATCCCTTATTTGTGATATTGTTTTTACTTATTTAACCTTTTTTTATAGAGATTATTTTATTTTAATGGTGTTGTGCATTTTTAAATTTTGATTTTTTTTAAAGGTTGAATATAAATTTAAGGAAAAACAATTATTGAACGTGGTTGAGTTTATTTTTCGGGTCACGAGTCTATTTTTTTTTAAAGGCTAAATATAAATTTAAGGAAAAAAAATTATTGAATGTGGTTGAGTTTATTTTTCGGGTCACGAGTCTAATTTTCTTTTTAAAGGCTAAATATAAATTTAAGGAAAAAAAATAATTTTAAACTTGGTTGAGTTCATGGTTTAGGTCATGAGTTTAATTTTTTTAAAAAAGGTTGATAATAAATTTAAGAGAAAAAAATATTGAACCCGGTTGAGTTCATGGTCCGAATCATGAGTTTAATGAGTTAAGCCATAACTATTTAGCAATTTTTATTTTTTTTATTGATATCTTTTTTTTATTAATATCTTTTTTAAAATAATATTTAAATTTATTTTTTAATTAATATCCCTCATCTGCTATTTTTTTTTCTTATTTAACCTTTTTTGGATGGAGATTGTTTTTTTGATGATGTGCATATTTAATTTAGAATTCTTTTTTCAAAGATTGAATATAAATTTAAGGGAAAAAAATTATTGAACCTGGTTCAATCTTGGTCAGAGTCACGGATTTAATTTCTTTTAAAGGTTGAATATAAATTTAAGATAAACAAATATTGAATCCGGTTGAGTTCATAGACCAGGTCATGGGTTTAACGAGTTAAGCCATAACAACAGGGTAATTTCTTTTCTTCTCATATTGCTTTTTTTTTATTGGTATCTTTTATATATATATATATATATATATATATATTTTTTTGTTTCTATTTTTTAAAATTAATTCTTCTTTTATATGTTTTTTTAAAAAATATTTTTTATTTATATTTAGATTAATACCCATTCTCTTTCTTATGTTGTTTAGAGAGCCTTTTTGAAATAATAGTTATGTTTTAGTTATGCATTTAATTTCATTGGAGGTTTTTCTGATTGATTTATAATTTTTATAGATGAACTTTATGTTTAAAAATAAAAAAAAAATATTTTCAAATAATATTTCTAACATGTGCAGCTTTGCATATTATTTTTTTCTCTTTTATTTTATACAATCAATTATCATTTGATTGAATAAAAAATTTATTTTAATTAAAAAATTTAATAAACACAGCCGCGTAAATATCCCGTTTTGGAAAATTAAATATCTTGATCTATACCCTTTTCTTGATTTTTCTGGTTTTATTTTTAATTATCATTTATTGTTTTTTCATTTATTAACACACATTGTTCTCGATTTATTTGATTATATATGTGCATAAACATTTTTATTTTCACTTAGAATTTTTTAAATACAATAATGTGTCAAAAAAGTTTGTATAAAATTTTTTGTTAAGAAAAATATTTAACCCGCAGCGAAGCATGAGTCCAGTATCTAGGAATATATATACATCGTGTAATGAGATTTTGGATGTTAAAACATTGGCTACTTTGAGTTGGATTTTGATGAAATAACACGAATGCTAAATTTTTTGGAAAAATAGTATTGTTTGTGCTTGTCGCGGTTCCAAAACTCGAAATATAAAAAAATTAATGATTAGAAAACATGACATTAATAAGGGAGGATGAGGTTTAATTTAGCAACATATCACGATTTAGAATCGCGAGATTATAAGTTTTCACTATTCATAATCACAACATACTAAAATTGTGCTATTATGTTGATATTTTTAATTTAATGTGTTAATTTTATAAAAAAAATCTAAAACTTTTGTAAGGAAAAAAAAAAGGCTTGGATTCAGTTCTATTTCCATTATGTCCATCATTAAATCCGTTTTGATTTGTTGTTGAAAAATTAAAATTATTTTTTATTTAAAATTTTGTTTTGATTGGTCCATAATTCTTTGGCCTTTTCCTTCTATTAATTGGAAAAAAAAAAAAAAACTTTCTATTTAACATATGTTAACTCCCACCATTAAGAGTAAAGAATAATAATGTAACTTCCTTTAATTTTTATTCAATGTTCTGACCCTTTTGAATTTCTATTCAATGTTGACATGTCTTTTTCTTTTTTCTTTCTATAGAGCCACTACTCAAAATGAGTCGACCAAATGATCCTTTTTGGGAATATGTTGAAAAGATGGATGGTGATAGCATGAGGTGCAAGTTTTGTGGGCATTTATTTGCCAAAGGTACTTCCATTTGGAGGATCAAATCCCATTTGTCAGGATTGGAAGGACGTGGTGTTAAAATTTGTGCACAAGTGCCTCAAGATGTCCAAGACGCAGCCCGTGCAGCAATTGATGGCCCTCCAGAAAAGAAACTTAAAACTGTAGCAGGCTCAAGCAATAACGAGGTCACTAATGCAATTTCAGCTTCAGCACAAGAACAGAACATTGAAGTGACATATGTAGAGATGGCACTACAAGGAGGACCTTTTTTCACTTCTCATGATTCATCCCGACCAACAGATGATCAACTCTGTTCTTCATCAGTAAACAATGATGTCAATATGAAAGATGTGCAGAACAAGGTTGGAGTCAAGACAGAACCAGTACTGTTTCAAGTGGTGGAACAAAGCAATGCAGAACTTGACAGTTTGGCAGGGCATGCTGGAAGTATACAAGTGGGAGTTCATGGCATGGAACAAGGTGCGGAGGAAGAGAGAATTTGCCCGAACTTAGCGGCAAATGGCATGGAAAACCCTTGTGATGGATCTAGTCAGCATTCCAGGAGACTCATAATTGATGCACAAGATAATACAAACTCTGCTTTTTTAATTAAGGAGGAGGATGTGGAGAACAATCTTGGAAGATTAGTGCAGCCCGGCGCAGGAGCTAGCTCTTCAGGAGGGGTTGCATGCAAAACAAATAAGATTAAAGGAGATGCATTACTAACGAGAAAAATGGTGGGTCAAGCATTCAACGACCACAAGGAGACTATCCAATCTTTGTTGGAGCACAATGAAGTTTCAAGCATTGGCATCTATGGGATGGGCGGAGTGGGAAAGACCACATTGGTGACGCATATACATAATCAGCTTCTAGAAAGAGCAGACACTCAAGTTTACTGGATTACTGTTTCACAAGATACCAACATTAATAGATTGCAGACAAGTTTGGCAAGACGGATTGGTTTAGATCTTTTTAATGAAGATGACGAGCTGTATAGAGCTTCCAAATTGTCAAAAGAATTAACACAGAAACAGAAATGGGTTTTGATTTTAGATGATTTGTGGAAGGCTTTTGACCTACAAAAGCTAGGAGTTCCTGACCAAGTTGAGGGATGCAAGCTGATTCTCACAACTCGATCAGAAAAGGTTTGTCAACAGATGAAAACCCAACACACGATCAAAGTGCAGCCTATTTCGGAGGAGGAGGCTTGGACCTTGTTTATTGAGAGACTTGGAGATGACATAGCACTTTCTTCAGAAGTGAAACGAATTGCTGTGGATATTGTAAGGGAATGTGCTGGTTTGCCATTGGGAATTATTACAATGGCAAGAAGCATGAGGGGAGTGGATGATCCATATGAGTGGACGGATACATTGAAGAAATTGAAAGAATCAAAATGTAGGGAAATGGAAGATGAGGTATTCCAGTTATTGAGGTTTAGTTATGATCAGTTAAATGATTTAGCATTACAACAATGTCTCTTGTATTGTGCATTGTATCCTGAAGATCATGAGATTGAAAGGGAAGAGCTGATAGGTTATTTGATCGATGAGGGAATAATTGAAGAAAGGAGGAGCAGGCAAGCAGCATTTGACGAGGGACACATGATGCTTAATAAACTTGAAAAAGTCTGTTTATTGGAAAGAGTTGGTTATCGTAGATATGTCAAGATGCATGTCTTGATTAGGGGCATGGCCCACCAAATACTCCTAACGAACTCTCCAGTCATGGTTGGGGATTTTCGTGGAGGATTACCAGATATGGATATGTGGAAAGAGAATCTAGTGAGAGTCTCTCTGAAGCATTGTTATTTCAAGGAAATTCTTTCTAGTCATTCACCAAGATGTCCCAATCTTTCAACTTTATTGCTATGTGATAATGAAGGGTTGCAATTTATTACAGGTTCTTTTTTCACGCAATTGCATGGGCTCAAGGTTCTTGACCTGTCTCGTACAAACATCACAAAATTGCCTAATTCTGTCTCTGAACTGGTGAGTCTCACTGCATTGTTGCTCAAAGAATGCAGAAATTTAAGGCATGTACCATCATTAGAAAAGCTCAGAGCACTGAAGAGGTTAGATCTCTCTGGTACTCGGTCACTTGAAATGATGCCTCAAGGCATGCAATGTCTATCCAACCTGAGGTATCTGAGGATGAATGGATGTGGTGAAAAGGAGTTTCCTCCTGGGATATTACCAAATCTTTCTCACCTGAAAGTCTTTATATTAGAGGAGATTGATTATGACTACTTTCCAGTAACAGTTGAAGGAAAGGAAGTAGGATGCTTGAGGGAGTTGGAAAATTTGGAATGCTATTTTAAGGGTCAATCTGACTTTGTGGAGTATCTCAATTCTCGGAATAAGACCCAATCACTAAGAAAATACCATATTTTCGTAGGATCACGGGATAAAGGTTGTGATCGTGGAATAGATGATGGTGAAATGAAGCTTGATTATGGCATAAGTAAAACAGTTTCGTTGGGTAATTTGCGTAACCAAGGAGATGGAGATTTTCAAGTCATGTTCCCAAAAGACATTCAACAACTGGTTATTTATGATTGTTCATGTGATGTTTCCTCTCTAATAGAGCATTCAACAGAACTGGAGGTCATCCACATTGAGGATTGCAGTAGCATGGAGAGCTTGATTTCATCTTCTTGGTTCTACCCTTCTCCAACACCATTGCCATCTTATAATGGTGTATTTTCTGGTCTTAAAGTGTTCAATTGCTCTGGATGTAGTCGTATGAAGGAGTTGTTCCCTCTTGTCTTGCTGCCAAACCTCGTAAACCTAGAAAAGATTACAGTTAGAGATTGTGAGAAGATGGAGGAGATAATAGGTGGAACAAGATCAGATGAAAAAGGGGTTATGGGTGAAGAAAGCAACAACAACAGCTTTGGACTCAAATTGCCAAAGTTAAGAGAACTGACATTGAGGGGATTACCAGAACTGAAAAGCATTTCTAGTGCAAAACTGATTTGCGATTCCCTGGAATTAATTGAAGTATTGTATTGTGAGAAGCTGAAGAGGATGCCAATATGTCTTCCGTTGCTTGAAAATGGCCAGCCATCTCCTCCCCCTTCTCTTAGAAGAATTGAGATATGTCCAGAAGAATGGTGGGAGTCAGTAGTGGAGTGGGAGCATCCTAACACTACATATGTCCTTCGTCCCTTTGTAAAGGTTCAGGTATGATACGAGTCTGCCTTTAATATAATATAATATAATATCGAATTAAGTTGAGGTGATTACTGGTTTTGTACTCTGCCCTTTGTAGGAGACGATATTGCCCCTTGATTTGGATATTGAATTTCGGGTAAGCAATCGTGTTTTAATTCCTCTCGAGCTCTCCATATCAATCTCTATGTCTGCCTTTTAATTGAATTTTAATGAATTAACCTTAATTTTAATTCCCCTCCTCCCCTTTCTCTTGAAAAAATCAAAGCGTATCCAAAATTAAGAATCCTTTTGCAACCAACTTCAACTACTTATTTTACAAATCAAGGAGAATTTCTTCAAAATTTCTTACTGATTTCCCAATTTCCCTCACCAAATTTCTTAAACCTTTCTCATGATCTGTGCTTCCTTTTCTGATTGAATCGAATCATCTCATCTGGCGTTCGCATCTTTCTTGCTTGCTTGGAAGGTATATTCTACTTTCTTTTCTTGTTTTTCTACCACTAATTTTGTTTCTTTACCTATTTGTTTTGATTCGTCCAAATAAAAGTGCCCATTTGATTGTGGGATTTGTAAGTGGGATTCTTGATTGATCAGGTAGAACTTAATTATATATGTTGAATGATCAGGTAGTTCTTAGTTGTTCATTTTGCTATCAACTTCAATTACATATCTTAAAAACAAGCAGAATTTCTTCAATTTTTATTTTATTTTAGATTACTTGGCAGGCTCTTTTTCTGACAATCACTTCAAAATCCATTTTTTATTCAATATTTATTTGTAACTGCAGGGCCGAAAAAGAAAGGGGATGGAAATGGTTATACAGAATGATCCATTTTGGGAATATGTTGAGAAGCTGGATGGTGGAAGTTTCAAGTGTACATTTTGTGCCTATAAATTTGCTACTGCTACTTCTGTTTCGAGGATCAAATGGCATTTGGCAGGGCGTGGTGTTAAATTATGTGACAAAGTTCCTGAAGAAGTTCAAGATGCAGCCCGTGCAGCAATTGATGGTCCTCCAGAAAAGAAACAAAAAGTTATAGCAGGTTCAAGCAATAACGATGGCAATAATGCAATTACAACTTCTGCACAAGAACAAAACTATGAAGGGAGACATGTAGAAATGGCACAACAAGGAGAAGCTTTTTCCCCTACAGCGCTCAAAGTTTGTTTGGATAGCATCGTTGATAAAGAGATTGAGTTTAGGCATGATGCATCTGAGACTATACCGATAACCGAACAAGTGCAGAATCTGAAGAGAGGTAGCTCTCTTGAGAGGCCATCAATTAATCAAGCTGACGGGCCTCGAGGAGATTCATCCCCACCAAAGGATCTATCGTGTCTTGGCCTTGGAAGTTATCATGATCAACTCTGTTCTCCATCAGTAAAAAACGATGTCATGATGGATGATGTGCAGAACATAGTTAGGGAGAAAACAGAGCCAGTAGCTAGTATGTTAGAGCAAAGCAATACAATACTTAATAAATTGGCAGGTGATGATGGAAGGATACAAGTGGGAGTTCAGGGCAAGGAACAAGGTGCAGAGGAAGAGTTGATTTGTTCGCATCCAGAAGCGGAAAGTAGCATGGAATACACCTGTGAAGGATTTATTCAGCAAATTGACAGAAATGTCTCCCCAGGTAAATTATTTATACCTCATCGTCTTTTTTTCTTTTTTCTTTTTATCTTACCATCTTGTTTTTCACATGGAACTATTGTTTGAATCTTTGGAGTTAGGATCATTAATAGTTTCAATCAATTGGTCTTTCTTGGTTTATATATTCCATGCTTTATGGAGTTCATACTAAATTGATCCTAAACCTATTTTCCTTCCCACATCTCATCAGAACGAGCTAGATTAATGGAGAACAGTAGTGGAAGATTAGTGCAAACCGGCACAAGTGCTAGCTCTACAAAGCTAGTGGGTCAAGCATTTGAACAGAATATGAAGGTGATAAGGTCTTGGTTAATGGATGATGAAGTCTCAACTATTGGCATTTACGGAATGGGGGGAGTTGGTAAAACAACAATGCTGCAACAAATCTGTAATGAGCTTCTAGGAAGACCAGGCATTTCTCAACATGTTTGCTCGGTGACTATATCTCAAGACTTTAATATTAAAACATTGCAAAATCTCATTGCTAAACGTCTTGATTTAGATATTTCAAGCGAAGACGATGATAAGAGTAAAGCTGTCAAATTGGCAAAAGAACTAGAGAAGAAACAAAAATGGATTCTCATTTTAGATGATTTGTGGAACTCTTTTGAGCCACAAGAAGTGGGGATTCCTATCTCATTGAAAGGATCCAAGCTCATTATGACAACTCGATCAGAAATGGTTTGTCGGCAGATGAATAGCCAAAACAATATAAGAGTGGATCCTCTTTCTGATGAAGAATCTTGGACTTTGTTCATGGAGAAGCTTGGACAAGACAAACCACTTTCTCTAGAAGTGGAACGAATTGCTGTAGATGTTGCAACGGAATGTGCTGGTTTGCCATTGGGAATTGTTACATTAGCAGAAAGTTTGAAGGGAGTGAATGACCTATTTGAGTGGAGGATTACATTGAAGAGATTGAAAGAATCAAATTTTTGGCACATGGAAGATCAGATATTCCAGATATTAAGATTGAGTTATGATTGTTTAGATGATGCAGCACAACAATGCTTCGCATATTGTGCATTATTTGATGAATGTCATAAGATTGAAAGGGAGGAGTTGATAAAGTCGTTTATCGAGGAGGGGATAATTAAAGAAATGAACAATGGCCACTCAATTCTTGATAGACTAGAAGATGTCTGCTTATTGGAAAGAATTGATGGTGGTAGCGCTGTTAAGATGCATGACTTGCTCAGGGACATGGCCTTGCACATACTGGATGAGTACTCTCTAATCATGGTAAATTTTACTCTCTACCCTCTCTCTTTTTTCCCATAGTTTAACCACTAATTTTGTTTCATCACGTATTTGTTTTGATTCTTCTAAATCAAAGTGCTCTTTGGTTATATTAAAATCAATGACTAAGTTGTAGAATTTGTAGGCAGAATTCTAAATTGATCAGGTAGAAATTATTTATTTATGTTGCTTAATGAATAACATAACTCAACTCATATTATAGTTTTGTTCATTTTCCTGTTATCTTCAACTACTTATCTTTAAAACAATGAGAATTTCATTAAAAACTTTATTTTAGATTACTTGGCAAGCTATTTTTCTGAAAATTACTTCAAAATCAATTTTTATTTCGATGTTTATTCGTATCTGCAGGGCTAAAGAAGAAGAAGAGGATGAAATCAAAACAGACTTTGCTGGTGACAAACTTAATTACAGAGATTGCATCTGTAGTTTTTTATCAACTGGGTTATGCATTATATATGTATGGATATGCTCGTCAAACAAAAGATAATCCAATCAAGATGTGTCATTTTCTTATTATATATGTGTGGTGATTTCAAAATTAATAAAAAAGTAGAGTGCTTGGCAATGGTATTTTCTCTGAACTAGAAAAAAAATGATAGTACATTTTTGTTTCAAGGACTCTTTTTAGTGGATTTTGTCAAAGCCCTTCGATAATCAAGATTCTCTACAACATTCAAGGCAAAATCAATTAAATCAGCATAAGTATACTTTAACTGGTGTTTTTCTTTATCTTTTTATTGTAATACTGCAATGTTATTTTTCAAGTGTATTTTTATCAACACTATCATGCACATCTTCCTTAACAGGCTTAGCTGAAACATCTTGCACTGTTTCTGAAGCAGCTTTAGCCTCGATCTCCATCTGCTTGCTAGTATCTCCACATTAACACAAGTCAACGAGAGCTTGCTAGTATCTTAGCATTAACACTAGTCAACTTTTTTTTTCCTAGTAAAACATAATAAACTGTAACTGATATCCCTTAACTCAGATGCATAACCTAAGAAATTTTCATGCTCTTAGTTTTAGTTTATCTCTTTAAACTTAAGTATAAATAAGACAACCAAATATAGGGTGATTTTGATTTTAATCTTGCTTGTTGCAATTTTCCTGTTGCCTATTCATAGGCATTTCTTGTAATCTTTTAGGGCATTTCTTGTACTCTTTTGCCTAAAAAAGAGAGAGCAAGAAAACCAAATTCTCTCAGTTTTTAGAGTAATTAGTAAAATAATTAGATCATATTTCATGTGGAGTCTTCAACTTTAAAATTGTTGATGACGATCACCGGATAATAAGCCAGGTTAACTTATTTAGCTTAAAAGTCCTTTGACAATCCAGCTTGTAAAAACATACAACATGTTCTTTTCAAAATTATCTTGTTCTTATATTCTGACACTGCGATATGTATGTTTCTTGACTTCGGTTGATAGGTTGAGTAGCATGAGTTAAGGGCCACCCCTCATTGTCATGGGGGCGTGGTATTGTTGTTAAATTGCGAGTTAACATGTATATAACGTGTAAAATCAGGTAAAAAACTTAAAATCGTTCAAACTCATTACCAATTTTACGAGTTTGACAAAAGTTAAAAAATTTACTGCCTTCCTATCCAAATACCCAGACACTCCACTCCACAGTCTATGATTGAAAGTTTAATTTTACATTTCATTATGTGATGACTTGAAAGTTTAATTTAAAATTGAATTTCTAATTTAACCATATAAAATATTCAAATAATAAAATCAGGTTGATTCAATTAGGGTTTTAATAGCGTATTTAACTCCACTCAACTTGATTCAATCAGGAATTTAACCATATATATGTATGCTTCTTTCTTTCTTTTTTTGTCCAACTCTCTACACTATACATCCTTGTTGATGCATATATTGATTATTAAACAGATTGTTTGTTTTAGATTTGTTAATTTTTAGTTAATGAAATTCTATGAACATAATTGTATTATACTGTATTTTTAAGTTATTTAAACCATGTATGAATTTTTATTTGAATTATGTATTTTAAGGTGTTTGGATATTTATATTGTTTATTTTACTTTTATTTTAATTGTGTTATATTATTATTTACTACTTGACTGAAATTGTCAATATATAATTAGTTAAAATATTTTTCTTATGATTTTATAATTTTACGATTCGAGTTTACGATTCGAGTTTATATTGTATATTCCGTGTCGTGTCAAAAAAATATTTTCGATAACCTTGGCGGCACGGGGGCTCTAAATTTACTTTCAAAATAATAATAATAATTGAAGCTTACATAATTTAAGCTTCATTAGGCTCGATAACTTTGTGCATTTCCAGAGTGTTTATATTTATTATTTATAGGAAAAAAAATTAATTTGTCTACTATGTTCATGTGGAATTGAAAAGACTCTTTTTGTTTTTAGAGATGGGATTTTAGATGAGAATTTGATTGGCTTCAAAGTTTATGGCTTTTAATTACTTGGTGATCTTTTGTAGGCCGATCGTGAAGAAAGACCTCTTATTTAACAAGGATTGGAAGAAAGCATATTCTGAATAAGTCTTGTGTTGTTTCAGTTCTGCCCTCTGTTCCGCTTCTAGTGATAGAGAGGCTGCTTCGTTGATCCAAAAAATATGTTTTTAATATATTTATATTATTTTTGGTTTATGTTTCAGTAAATTTTTAGAAAAATTTAAAAATAACAAAAAAATATTGAAAATTCAAAAAATATGTTTTTAATATATTTGTATTGTTTTTAGCATTTTCAGCATCGTCTAAAAAGAATTTAAACTTTTAAAAATCTTTCGAACGTGTTCAACTTTTTACGTGTTATTTTTAAAATTATTGATTTTTCTCATTGAGTTGATATTAATATTACTCGTTTTTAAAAATTACAAAAAAATTAAAAAAAATCAAATTTATAAAAAAAAAAGATTGAGAAATCAAGTTTAAAAACCTAGCAATATTTTTACTTATTAATACTGGTCCCCTCAACACACTTAAGAGAGGAGAAGCAATTTTGAAACACTAGAAAAAAATACAAAAAAAAGAAAACTCTAACCCTAAAAACAGCTCTTTTCAAAGGAGCCGCCGCCCCCCCTCCCTTTCTCCTTTCTCTTGGAGCCGCCGCCCCCACCCCTCCATCTTCTTTTCCCATCTGCTTTCTCCCTCTCAACCATTACATTTCCTTTCTTCTCGCCAGCCAAGAGCTGAGCTCCCTCAGCCCAAACACAGCCGCCCCTCCCTCCACACCGTAGCCCCATCTTCTTCTTCCTTTTTCCTCAGCCGGTTCTCTCTCAACAGCCCCTCACTTCTCTCTCGGCCGCTCCTTTCCTAGCCACCAGAGAGCCAGCCACCGCTGATCTCCCTCCCTCATCCCCACGGACCCGACCATATCCTCCTCTCTCAGCCGACCCATAGGCCTCCCTCTCCGGGTCAACGAACAGACCCGACCACAGCAGCCGGCCACAGACCCACAGTCCCTGCAAATTGGCCTCCACAGAAACCAACCGCTACTCGCCGTCCTCCAACCGAACTCGCCGACCAGCAGCAGCCCTGCTCCAGCAGCACGCCCACATAGCCGTCAGCGTCCACCCTCACCTCGGAGCCGTCAGCCACCAGAAGGAGAAAGAACTGATCACAGATCTAAAAATTGAAAAGAACCGACCCGAGGAAACAGATCTAAAAAAGAGTAAAATCTACTGTTGTGTGCGTTTTTTGTTGTTGCAGGTCACGGTGGCCTTCACCGCCGGCATGGAAGGGAAGAGGGGATGAAGCCGCTCCAGATCCCCCTGCTGCCTGGATTTTCTTCACGCGCCGCCAGTGACGGTGACGTGTGGGAAGACGCGCCGCCACTGTTCATGCTGTTCCAGAAGTGCTTCCCAGCACTGAAATGGAGTTTTGAGGGGTTATTTTGTAATTTTTAAATTGTTTAATGTAATATTTGTTTAGTTTGAATTTTTATTTGTATATTGTAAATATGGATGTAAAAAAAAAAATATATATATATATAGGGGAAGTGTGTGTGTGTTTGGATTTGCTTTATGGGTGTTTTATTTTATTTTATTATGTATGATAAAATTGTAAAGATTAAAGAAGAATTTAATATTTTAATTTGCTCACGGTCTAGAATCATTAATTTATATGTAAATTGTATTTCTAATATTCGATGAAAAGATAAAATTTTAATATTTTTTTAACATGTTAAAATTATGAAGCAACTTATCTCAGGTAGGGTGCGTTAGGGGCGTTAATATGTTTTCTAACCACAATCAGTTTTTTACCTGTGAATCTCTGACAAGACCAGTATATCCGGTTTTCTAGTAACCTTCAATAAATTACTAGATGGCGAATTTCAACGTATCAATTAAAGCAAGCAACCGAAATGAAAAAAAATCATCAGCCAATACCGTGCGGGTGACGTGCGACACTCCTCTTAAGGCCACAGATTTTGAACTCTTTGTAATATTCTACATCCATGTATGGTACCTTTAATGCTTGTTTTGGTGTTATACAATGGATGATTTTTTATTTTCATCTTGGATTCCATGTGTTGATTCACTGTGTTTCTTTCATGTGTCTCAGTGTTTGTTCAAAACCTTGTTATCTTTTGGAGGCAAGAGTTGGGAATGATTTCTGATAACTGAGATTTTACTGCTACAACAGATCATCACTAATATCTCTCTAGTCTCATGTCTGGCCATATCATGAAATGCTTTTGAATTGACCGCCAATGTTGTTTCAGCTATAGGATATTCCAGTTACTTGCTTGTTTCAGGTATCAGATCCCCTTATTCAGAAATTTGGTCCTTTATTTTTGAAGTTTTTTCGTTGACCATTCAAAATCTATTGAATTTTGGAACCTGCATCATCTTATCTGATGAATACTTGCTTATTTGAAACAGTCGAGTTCATCCTTTAATTAATGCTACCGACTTATAAAGACAAATTGGTTTTTATCTTCTTCTTTTTCAATCCCTTATCAACACCAGAAACTGAAATGGGTATCTTCAAGCAGATATTGCAAGGGCCGTGGCCTAGCATTTCAGGCAGTGCCAAGAATCATTTAGCTTCTGATTTATTCATTTTCGTGGTAAGTAAATGCAGATGTAACGTTTAGCCTCTTTTATGCCACTTCGAACTAGGATTGATGCTTCTGCTTGATACTAAGAGGACTTGTGATTTCGCATTTTAAGATGTTTTTAGTTTTGGGGTTTTGAAGAGAGGGTGGATGCCTTCCATGTCTGACTTTGTTTTAGACCAACATTGAACCTCAAGGCAACAGCACTGATTCTGAAATCTGTCGCACCCGACATCGCGGCGGTCCCACAAAATAATTCTCTGAATATGGAAAAAGAACGGATTTCTGGCATCTGGTTCTTTAAAGGAAAAATGTCTTGTTTGAGGAGTCGCCACCTAGTATTATGGTCACTGGGAACCCTAACTGGTCAACGGAGATTCTATGGCTCGGGATTGGTTACGTAAAAGGGAAGATATTATCACCCCTTAAACGTTCTGCCTAAGGCAAACAGCACTGATTCTGAAATCAACCAGCATCTATCATCAACTAGGATTGATTCGCTTCTCCTTAATAAGAACTCATCCTTATTTCTCCCATTGTGTCATGTTTGGTGACCTCTGCTGTCTGCTTTGGTGACGGGCTAGCAACTAGGAAGCTTATGAGATTCAAATTGGTAATTTTTAGAAAGCAAACTCTAGATCTGATTAGTTAAGCTACACCACTTAAGATTAAGTTATAACTTTTTTTTATTTATTTTTTGATAACCCGGGGTGTCCGGGCCAGCTTACACGCACCACGACTAATCCCCGGACCCACTGAACACCCTGCAAGCCCAGTAGGCAGGTAAGGCACCGCGGGGGTGACAGGCATACACACTGAGGCTTGAACCCAGGATGGCAAGGCAGGGAAACACTGTCAGGACCGCTGGGCCACAAGCCTCGATGTAAGTTTAAGTTATAACTTTTCTTGATATTACATGTGTTAACACATCTGCTAGTTAAACTTTAGAATTAACAAAAGTTATAACCAAAATCTTGGTGTCGAGTTTTTCTTTAATAAAGTTGAATAGCCAATCTTAAATAGAAACAAACACAATCACAGTAACTTATAAAATACTACGAGTCATGCCATTGTAGTTAGAGTTTGTTTATTTTTGTATTTCAAAAACATTCTTCAAAAAAAAATAAAAATCTTTTATTTTTCTCTTTTTTAAAATTATTTTTTTAATATTTCTAGATCTTTTTAATGTGTTGATATCAAAATAAATTTTAAAAAATAAAAAAAATTATTTCAATATATTTTAAAACAAAAAACACTTTAAAAAACAATACTACCATGTTTTCAAAAGTATCTTGTTCAAACATTCCGCAATCTCATTTTGTTGTGTTGTATACCTGACAGTAAGATATCTAGCAATTCCTTTATACTGGTAGAACTCATCAAACTCATATGAATAGAATTTCAAACCATTGCCAATTCCACATAAATCAATTTTCTTCAAATTTTTAATTGAACATTAAAATTGACAAAAGATAATCAATACCCATTGAATTACTCATTATTTTTTCAATTATAACACACTTATGTTACTAAAACACATTTAATTTCATCAAATGACAAACAAAATCAATTTATCACAAATTCCAAACAAATCCTAACATACAAATCATGCATTAATACAACAAAATTATCTAGGAAAAAGCTACAAAACACTTAAATATACAAGAAAATAATAAATACCACAAACAAATTTTTATAAATTAACTTAGAACATGAATGGGTTAAACAAATGGAGGGGTTTACTAACTTGGTGATGTAAAATTTGCAAAATAATAAAACCAAGAGAAGAAAGATAACACATTTACGTTACAAAATCAAACTTAATTTCATTAAATAACAAACAAAATTAATTTATCACAAATTCCAAACAAACCCTAACATACATTAAGACAACAAAATCAATTTCATCAAATGGATTAACTTAAAACATAAATAAGTTAAAAAAAAAAGTGAGCTTACTAACTTAGTGGTGTAAAATTTGACAAAAAAATAAAGCCAAGAGAAGAAAGATGATGCTGTTGATAAATGTTGGTCGAAGTCGGCAAGTTGTGTAGTTGGATTTGCAAGAGAGCTGCTCAAATTTAAAGAGACTTGAAGAGGGGGAAGTTGTGTTGTGTTTTTTAGCAAAGGAAGAAGAAGAAATGGGAGGAAGAGAGACGTGTGAGGTTTTAATTCATTTAAAATTATTGATGGAAATTCCATCAACAATACTGATGTGTCAAGTTTCTGGTGAAATTTTAATTGATTTTTTTAATTTTTTTATTCCATTGTTATTTTTATCACAAGTTTTGATGGAATGTTTTTTATCGGCTTTTCTATTATTTTATGCTAATTTTCTGATAGTGAAAGACACAAGGGGTATGTAGTCCTCGGTGCTGTGATCAAAGTTGGTTGAACTTAAGTTTTATTTTTAGATATTATTAATGATTTTTTATTTATTTATTAATATACACAGTTTTTTATTTATTTACTTATATATATGTATAAAATTTTTAATTTATGTTTAAATTTTAAAGACTACTAAAATTTATTTCACAAGGCATCGCATCAGAGAGGAAAGAGCGAGAGATGACCTCTGCCGTCTGCTTTGGTGACGGGCTAGCAACTAGGAAGCTGTATGACATGTTTCTATTTTATTTCCTGCTAAGTGGTAGGATAGTGTATGTTTCTTGACCTCCGCTGATAGGTTGAGATAGGGGCCACCTCTCATGCATGGATGTGGGGCAGGGATATTAATTTGTGTTTGAGAGTGTGGCGTGATTATTTTTTAAAGTATTTTTTATTTAAAAATATGTTAAAATAATATTTATTTTTATTTTAAAAAAATTATTTTTGATATTAACACATCAAAACGATCCATAAAAACTAAAAAATTATTAATTTTAAATAAAAACAAAAAACAATTCAAATTTTGTGAGAAAATCTAATTCTTTCTAGTCAACTAAAAGTGATTGAAGGAAAAAAAAAATATTATTCAAGGATGCACATATTATAAATATTTTTTATTTATAGATGAATAAAGATAATTTTTAAAAAATAAATACACCATTTTTTTTAAAAAAGAACCCTTAATTCAAAAAAGTCATGCAAAACCCGTGACTTAAAATATGAGATCGGGATAACCCAATAGAAAAGAAATTGATAATAACCACAAAACCAAGAAATTAATGGTAACAACAATACCAATCCTTTTTTCTTAAAAAGTAATGTTAAATAAAAAAAATGAGTCAAATAAAAGAGGATGTCGACCTATATTAACTTTTCAAACCCTAACAAATTAAATATCGAAGGATGAAGTGGTGGAAAAAAAATCAATTATATAAAAGAATCTAAAACAAAAACTCATAATTAAAAAAATGAGGGTGAATATTGAAATAAAAAATAAATTAGAGGGTAATTAATTTTTTTTATTGGATGGTTAAATTAAAAAAAAATTAAACATATAAATAATTTTTTGTGGGTGACCCTCATTGTCATGGATGGGGGCGGGGGCTCTAAATTTACTTTCAAAATAATAATAATAATAATTGAAGCTTACATAATTTAAGCTTTATTACGCTCGATAACTTTATGCATTTCCACAGGTTATAGCCATTCTGAGTTAGTTGGTGTTGGAATTTTTTTTTTCTGGTTACTTTTTAAATTTATTATTGGTTAGATTTTAAAATTTTAATTAATTAACTCGGTTTAGCTATTATATAAATAATTTTGCATGTTATTCAGAATAGATAAATTATTTATACCTTTGTAAAACAGGATTTTCTATATAGTTCAGAATTTAATTTTAGAAATTGAGAAAATCTAACTCTTTCTAGTCAACACATTAACATTATTGAGGTTCACGTGGTAACAACTATTAGTATTGACTAGACTATTGGACCGTCCACCACCACGGTCACATCAACTTTTTTAAAATAAAATAAAATAAAAAATATTAATATTAATATTAATATTATGCAGATTTTTTTAGGTTATTATTATACATAATAAATTGAGTGAATTTTAAAACCTATCGTTCTAGCTATTTATCTAATTTAAAATTTTAATTAAATTTTATGAAAGCTGACCTGATTTAAATTGATTAATTTTATGAATCTTAAAAAATTTAAATGATTAATAAAAATATAACTTAGCTTTTAAAACAACTTTAAAATGATAATTTTTTTTAAAAATATTGAGACAATGATAGATTGGATCAATCTCGGTTCCCACGCAACCTGGATCATAGATTTTATTGGGTTTAATAACCTATTTTGTAAACAAATTATTTAATTATATAATAAAAATAGATGCTCGTAAAATTAAACATCAACCCTAAAATAGAATTTTATTTGAGATTGTGATAACTCGTAGAAAACAAATAGAAATAAATCATACAATTTATTTCCTAACCAATCCAATATTGACTAAATAAAAAAAAAAGCATATTCATTTGATAGTCAAACCTGTGAATCGAGTATCCTAGGCTAACATGTCAAACTCGTGAATAGAGTTATAGAGTGCACTAGGATTATAATTTATTTTTTATTAGACTACTTGATAACAAAAATAGATAATCGTAAAATGAAACATCAACTCAATACCAAGATATTTTTTTGAGACTGCAATAACCTTATAGAAAACTAAATGAAACCAATTATAAAACTGAATTTCTAATTAACCCAATATGTATAGATGAAATTGTAAAGAAAAGAAAAGGTCTAACTCGCTAGACCCGCGAACCATGTCAACCTGCCAAACCTATGAACACATGGACTTTATAAAGTTTTTTTCATAAACTATTTTTTTACCTAAATGATAAAAAAAAAGATGATAATAAAGTTAAGTTCAATTTAAAAAAAAAAATACCCTACCAAACCTGTAAACTGGGACAACTTGGGCAGCTCTGATAAATCTGCAAACTACTTTAAATTTATAAAAAGACAAAAATAAATAAGATGAGTTATGCCACCTCTTCTATTTATTTTTACATCTCAAATGCATTTTTAAAAAAATTATTTTTTTATTTGTTTTAAATTAATTTTTTTATATTTTTAGATTATTTTTGATTTGTTGATAACAAAACTGAATTTAAAAAAAATATATATTATTTTAATATAATTTTAAATAAAATATATTTTATAAAATAATAAAACAGTTATTATCATGCTACGACTTATTACAATGTTGAGACACATGATTCCCTCCCCCACCACAGAAACAAACTATACATTTATAGTTAAATTGGTCATGTTTTAAATGTAGATGTACACCAATTGGGCCCACACGTTAATATCATTCAGTTCCACAGGTACAGCCATTCTGAATTATGTAATTACCTCCCTGTTTTCAAAGTTCAAACAACATCTGGGTCCACACGTTAACGTTCGATCATGTGACATCCATTTATATAATTACCTCCCTGTTTCCAAAGTTTCAGCAACCGGGTTCACATGTGTCATGTAGCAAGCCGAGCCAGCAGTATTTAATTTTTAATTTTTTAAATTTTTTTCAAAAGAAATTATTTATATTTAAATTATTATTTTTTTCTATTTTATTTTGTTTTGATAACGATGGTTATTTTTTAATTATATATTTAATTTTTGAAGGAATTTTTTTTATTTATCTATATTTTTTTAATCTTTTGCATAGATGAACTATATTTTTTAAAATAAAAAAATTTATTTTCAAATAATATTTATAGCCTTGTATAATATATTTTTTTTATTTTATTCAATGTGTTTGTCTATTTTTATTATCATTTGATTGAATAAAAAATTATTATAATAAAAAAAATAGCAAACATAATAGATAAATATTCCGTCTTACAAAATTAAATATTTTGATTTACTTTTATCTTTTTATTTTTTTATTTTTATTTTTATATATTATTAATGAATTTTTATTTATCTATTAGTATACATAATTTTTTTTATCTATTTATTTATATATAAATATAAAATTTTTAATTTATATTTAAAATTTTTAAACTACAAAAATTTATTAAAAAAATCTATATATATAATTTTTCTGTGCTCTCAATTTATATTCTTTTCTGACAGCCTATCTTAACATTAAATCTCTTCCATTCAAGCTCTCTGTGCTTCCATTTATTCATTTCCTTTCCCTCAACACCTTTTCTAAACCATTATTCTCTCTCAGTTTTTCCCAATTATTTAAGCAAAGCAGTAACTATAAAAAACTTGGAGAACCGCTTTTAATTTGCAAGTGAACCATATTTATGATTTTTTTACCATTTTTATTTTTATTTTTTATTGTCTGATTCAAACTATTAGAGAATAATATAAATCATTTCTTGGAACCTCACCTAAAAGCTTAAAGTTTTAGGTTGAGATGGTTATTTGATATGGTATCAGATCCTTGATAACCAAGTGGTCACGAGTTCGAATCTCACTACTCCCATTTATTTGATAAAAATTAAGTATAAGGTAATGTGAGTCTGTGCAAATTTCGAGCCCATAGGGCTTTCACTTGAGGGGGTGTATTAGAAAATAATATAAATCATATCCTGAAACCTCACCTAATAGCTTAAACTATTAGGTTGATATAATTATTTTGAAAAAAACCGCATGCTTTTTATTTATTTGCTAAAAGTACTTAAATTGTGAGAAAACGTACACTGTAACTTTTAATTTCTTTCATATTCTCTTATTTTCTCTCACAACCATTTCTAAACTATTCTTGTCTCTCGGATCTTTCTATTCTTTCCTGTTTGCTTAAGCAAACTCGTGACTAAACACACTTGAAAAAACCTCTTTTTGCAGACAGACACGTCCAGGTAAACTATATCATTTTTTTTTAGTTTTCCCATTTTGTTATTAATTGCTTGATTCTTTCGAGTAAAACAGTATGCTTGTTAATTACTAAGGTTGGTGATTTTTCAATATTATTTAATCAACTTTTTTTTATAATAGGAAGTCATTATCCACCAATATTTATGCTTGTTCTTTTTTTCTTTTCTTTTTTTAATTTCTTTCTTTTTGTTTTTAACTTATTATTTTAGGCCTCGTTTGTTTGGTGAAAAATGGTTTCCAGAAAATCATTTTCTATGTTTATTTGTCATTAGAAAAATTGATCAACGGAAAATATTTTCCAGTCAAAGAAAAATTTAGTTTGGTTTTCAGAAAAGTGTTTTTCTTTTATTCTGGGTGGAAAACACTTTCCAGAAGTCGTGAAAAATTTAAAAATATAATATTATTTGTTGATTATAACAAATTTGCTCCTCAAACTTTTAATTGCTATATATTTTATTTTGAATCTTTTTTTTTCAATTTCACCCTTTAGAATTTGATTTAATTTGATTTTTATATTAACTTTAATCCTTATTTTTATGATTGTTATTTAATTTTCTCTTATTTTTTTAATTGAAATTTTTTATTTATCAAATTTGATCCTCATTTTTTTTAATTGTTACTTATTTTATTTGAAATAATTTATGAAATTATAATTATAATTATTTTAATTTCATCATCTTTTAATTTTTTTATCTTTAGATTTGATCTCTATTATTTTGATTGTTATTTATTTTATTTGATATAATTTATAAAATTAGATTTTTTTTTCAATTTCATTCTCATTCAACTTTTTAATTTGTAAGATTTGTTCATTATTATTTTAATAAACTTGAAAAAAATATTAATAAGTTATTTTCCAGCTCATTTTCCCTGACATAACTAAATACTGGAAAATATTTTCCAACTTATTTTTTATGACACTTCCAAACATCATAAAATAATTCACTTTTCATGAATCCAATTTCTTAAAAAAAACTGTTTTCCAAAAACAATTCCTTTTTAGCAAACAAACTGCCTCAGTTTCAACCTCTTCTTTCCCAATTAAAATAAACATAATGCCTGCTTTAGCACACAAAATGGGCAAAATCACATTAATTATCTCTGCCCATCTCTCTATATATTTCAAAGACAAACGCAAAAAGAAAAAAAAAACCTCAAACCATATCAGATATAATCATCCCAATTAATTTTATAAATTTAAAAATAATTTAAATGATCAGTAAAAACATAATTTAATATTTTAAACAACTTTAACATAATAACTTTTTTTAAAAAAATATTGAGACAATGATAGATTGGATCAACTGCGGTCCTCTCGCAATCCTAGTCATGGACTCTGTTAGGTTCAATAACCTGTTTTGTAAAAAAACATAACCCATTTTCAGCACCTTTTCTAAGTTGATCTCTTGTCTTTCAATTTTGTTCCTAGCCAATAAATTTAAAGCAATTGGGAGTTAATTTTGCAATCAAAGGACACAATTAAAAAAAAAAAGAGTTAAGGAACCAAAGTTAAAAATATAAAAAGACACTGCTCCTGTCGACCATACTTTCTGAGTGAGTGTTTAAACTTTAAGCACTTATCAAAACATACTTTATGGTATTGCCCCCACTCTCTACAACCACTAGTCCTATGGCTAAAATAAAAAAAAAAATCGTTCTAATATATTTCTTTTTCCGGATCCTTTGTAAAGTTTCCACAACAACTGGGTCCACGCGTTAACAAACAACTGGGGTCCACGCGCTAACATTATTGAGGTCGAACAGGTCACTGATACCAAAGTATTCCAGGCTATTGTTGACCACTGTACCAAAAACACAAAAAAGGAAAAAATCAAACAGAGATTTTGCTTCAACTCCATTATTATCTTCTCTTGAACCGGTCTTCTCTCTGTGCAATTACTGTAACAATCTCTTCCACATCTCATCTCATTACACACCATTCTCTGTTCCCAGTAAATTATTTCTTAAAACCATACTCTTCTCTTGCCTGTGCTTTCTGCTCTCCTTTCTTTCTGAATACTGCTTAAGCAAAGCAGCTCTTGCAGTACATCTTGAATCCAGGTAAAGTATTTTTACTTCATCTTCTTCGTCTTGTTGGTGTTTCTGTTTTTCTCCTGCAACTATTGCTTGAATCTTTTCAAGTAAAGGACAGGTTGTTGTATGATAACAATAACAAGGTGAATATTTGAATTTTTTACTCATTAAGAAAATTTTTAATGTAAGATATTTAGATACACAAAGGCTTGCAATATGGGAAAAGATCGAGAACGAAGTCTAATTCCTTTACATAATTTCAAGAAATTATTAAAATGGTACAAAAACACCCAAGGAGATCATGTGTATATATTTGGATAGATATTAAATAAATTAGTAGAATTAATTGTTGATTTTCCATAAAATTTACTGATTGTATTTTAATTTTATTATAGATTATTGATTAGATTTATTAAAAATTATATTATGAATCACATACAAAAAAAAGTAGTTGAAACCCTTTTAATAAATCAAGTTTTAGAATCATATAATATCAACTGTAAAATTAGACTAAATTTACTTTCATAATAATAATAATTGAAGCTTACATAATTTAAAGCTTCATTACGCTCGATAACTTTGTGCATTTCTACAGGTTACAGCCATTCTGAGTTATGTAATTACCTCTCTGTTTTCAAAGTTCCAACAACAATTGCGTCCACACGTTAACACTCAAATCTAGAGGTTGGTGTTAGAATTTCTTTTATTTTTCTAGTTATTTCTTAATTTTATTATTAGTTAGATTTTAAAATTTTAATTAATTAAATTTAATTTTAATTAATTAACTCAGTTTAACTATTATATAATTTTTTTTGCATGTTATTCAGAATAGATAAATTATTTATAACTTTGTAAAACAGGATTTTCTATATAGTTCAGAATTTAATTTTAGAAATTGAGAAAATCTAATTCTTTCCGATCAACACATTAACATTATTGAGGTTCACACGGTATCAACTATTAAGTATTTACAAGACTATTGGACCGTCCTCCACCACGGTCACATCAACCTTTTTAAAATATAAAATAATTATTGAAAGTATACAGAGTTTTTTCATGTTATGATTAAATATAATTAAGTGAGTAAATTTTAAAACCTTTTGTTATAGCTCTTTGTTTAATATAAGTTTTCAATTAAATTTAATGAGAGTTACTAATTTTATAAATCTAAAAATAATATAAGTAATTAGAAAAAATACGGATTAACTTTTTAAACAACTTTAAGATAATAACTTTTTTAAAAAATATTAAGACAACGATAGAGTATATTAAATTAACCCTGGTTTCCTCACAATCCATGATCATGGATTTTATTGATCATGGATTTTATTGGGTTTAATAACTTGTTTTGTAAAAAAATATTTAATTTTACAATAAATAAAATTTAGCAAATATAATTAGGTAAATATTTCATCCTACAAAATTAAATATCTTGATCTACTCTTATGTCTTGATTTTTTAAATTTTATTTTTAGGTATTGTTAATGATTTATATATATATATATATATATATGTAAATTTTCGGTGCTATCAGTTTCTTTTCTTTTTTTTTATAGTTACAAACTTTAACTTTACTGAAAATTTATATAATTATTAATTTTAAAATTTAAAAAAATTAGTTGAGATATAGTTACTGTAAAAATAATAATAATAATAATAAATAGATGTAGATGGCCAACAATTGGGTCCACACGCTAACATTCAAACAGGTCACAGCCATTCTGAATTATGTAATTACCTCCCTGTTTTCAAAGTTTCATCAACAGTAGGGTCCACACGCTAACGTTCGATCATTTGACAACCATTTATGTAATTACCTCCCTGGTTTCAAAGTTTCAACAACTAGGTTCACATGTGACGTGTAGCTAGCCAAGCCAGCCAGCCAGCCAGCGGGCTTGCTTGACAATGTCTGATTTTTTTTATATTTAAATTAATATTATTTTTTATTTTATTTAAATAATTTTTTTAAATGATAATTATTTTTTAAATATGTGTTTAACTTTTAAATGATAAATGATAATTATTTAATAACTTTTATTTAAATGATAGTTATGTTTTTAACTTTAATTTTTTTTTGATTCAACTATATGTTTTAATCTTTTATATAAATGAATTATATTTTTAAAAATAAAAAAAATTATTTTCAAATAATATTTGTATAGCGTTGTATAATATTTTTTTTATTTTATTTATTTAATTTAACATGTTTGTCTATTTTTATTATTATTTGATTTAATAAAAAAATATTATAATAAACAAAATTTAGTAAATATAACCACATAAATATTTCATCTTACGAGATTAAATATCTTAATTTACTTCTATCTTTTTTAATTTAATGTTTCAAGTCTTTCAATCTTACAAGTTCCAAAACTATCTCTCACTTTCTCTTGATTTCTAGTGTTCTTCTCTTGTTTTTTTTTCTTTTAACATTTTGTTTCTGCCCAGTTGTTAGATTATAACAAAAAAGAAGATGATTTGTTTTATTTTTAATGGCAAATAATTATCTTACCCTTAATGAGTCTTTTTTCTTCTACTTGATGGTTCTTTTTTTTTTTTGCTAGCACTATTGAGCTCTGTTTATCCTAAAATTTTAATCAAATTTTATTTAATATATTTTAAGATTCCTCCTAAAATTTTAGCTCAATCTAATGATCGGATTGAAAATTACATCAAATAACGTAAAACTAGTCAAATTGTGATTTTTCGTCAAATTTTTAAATTTCTCTAAAAATTCTGAAATTTTAACCCAAGGTAAGAAATCATATTAGAAGGCTCCACGTAAATTTTTAGAACCCGATCGAGAGTCACAAATTTTGTTTTTACATTAAACTAGTCAATTTATGATTTTTCGCACAGAGGTTTTACAATAATTACATCTATTCCAGTGTTATCATGGCTAATTCGATGCTTATCAATGTAAGGTAATTGTATTCATCCTAATAATAACATAATTAATTCGATACATAACAATACATGCAAGGTACTTATATTCGTTCAAACATTATCCTAACTAATAGAACATTATCTAGTGTTTTAATCAAAACTAAACCGGGAAAAACTTAGTTCTGGACGTGATCTGTCTCTATGAAAGGCTAAAATATAGAAATACAACTTTCATGAAAAAATTAACTCCAAATTATTTTGTTTTAAAACTCAAAATCAACAATCACAATAACCCCTCCTTTATAGCTAAAAATTTGGACAACGAGGATTTTCTTCCCTTGAAAATCCTTTTCAACTTTCAACTTATGTTCATGCATAAACAACGTTATCCAAAGTCGTTTAGCATTATTAAATCACAAATTTAAATTAATTCTAAAACAATACCTTCAAACAATTTCTCTGCCTCTATAATATAGCAAGATTCGACCAAAATAGAGAAACTCGTTCCTATGAGATTTCTCCTATTATTATTTATTTATTTTTACACACACTACATATGTTATTATCCTTGTTTAGCATTATTAATACAACAAAACAATGAACCATTTAATTTCTTCATGATTCCACTCCATTCATATTCACACAACCAATAAATTAGCTTTTTATTCAATCAACATGTTCATATAGCAATATTAATTCCTATTCTTACACAATAATCATTCTTCCCCTCATATAAAGAATACACAATTAATCTATAACAATACCAATAACAAAAACATATTTTACCATTACATCTTTCATAAACACTACACCCACCCAATTCTAATTTCATCAAAACATGTATTTAATCAAGCTTCCTAAATTTTGCCAAAACTAGCAATAGATTCAAAAGGCAAGAAATCATCAACCTCTATTATGTTTTTGAACCAAACAATCAGAATATAGATCATAAAGTTGTGAATAATATATCTCAAAATCAGAATGATCCAACGGTTGGATCTTCCTATATATGAATAAAACCGAGCTAACCTGAATATAGAAATATTTTGTCATTTTTCTTATTATTTTATCCATCAAAACACGTTACCAGTTTTTCTGTCCTTATAAATTCTAAATCAAAATTCATTTTATGGAGGTCATCCCTTCCATTATATATCATTATCTATCTATTATTTCTTATCTTGATTTTCATCACTCAATAAGATCATACCAGTTCCAATCTTACATTTATATGATAGTTTATATATCTGTATATTTAAATTATAAATTTTCAGCGTTTCACATATTGTCATGAATCTTGGTAACACAATTAATATGCACAATTGTACCATCACAATTACTAATACTTGCCAAAACTAAAAAAAATAAACAGGCAGTGCTCACATCTTCAACATCTTATAAACACATTAATTCTTTTACATCTCATCAGTCTAATACTTTCTTTTTTCTTTCTTTTTAACCATGAATAAACTTCTTTTTTTTTTTATATATTATCATTGGAATATCATCATCCTGCTCATTATACTTTAAATATGATTAATAATCCAGTTTTTCATCCATCTCAAATATTTATCACTTACACTTTAAATTAATAGGATTTTAATGTATTGTTACAAACATCTCATTCCTATTTTGATTTAATTAATCTCCTTTATATAATCGTTCTTTGTTAATAGCCCAAGCTAATTTGGTATGTATATCCATTCTATTTAGTATTTACAACTACTATTTTAACTTATTTATATTTTCATTGAACTCATTTCATACCTTGAACTATACTTTATTTTAACTTTGGTTTACCAACTACATTAATTTCTTTCAACTAAACTTTTATTAATTCATTTTGATTCCCATGGTCTTATTTATGGCTTATTACCGGAAATCCTCAATCTCAAACATCAATCCTACCTAATATTCCCACCGTTACATCCAATTTAATTTCATACAATATTGGCCCTATCTTTTCGGTCAATTTAAATTTTACAAAATAATTTCTTTGTTGCGATGGATTCAAATTTAACATTTAATTTTGTCTCAAAGGCAAAACAATTAATTATATATGTGTGTGTATAATCCCGCCCGAAGGCATAACAAATATATATTCTGCTTCAAGGCATAAATTCTATTGACAAGCAATTATACACAACACAAATAAATAAAAATTGAAAATTTAATAATTACCAAAAGCATTTTAAATAAATAAAAAAGCAAGTGAGAGGCAAATTCCTTACCTTGAGCTCCTGGGAAGTCAATCCTCATATTGAATGCTTCTCCTACAGCTCTTAAACATTAACCATTAATGTCCATTTAATTGTATATATCCAACCATTTATCTAACAATTAATTCAACCAAACAAATAATTTAACACATTTCAACCATCATTGAAACTCAAAATCACACATCACCTAACCTTCACCACTTTACCCAAACACACATTTAACATAAAATATACTTTTCGAACGCATACATCACAACAACATGCTAACATTCATTCCATCAAACATTCTATTTCATTCATAATTCCTAAACCTTCCGTATCAATCCATCAACATTTCAATATCACATAATTACCTAATATTTCACATTTACAACTTTCTCCGAACACACATACAATATGTAACTCATATATTCGTTCAAAAATCATTCTTAAACATAAGTTAATCATGTCAGTAATTTAAAATCTTTTGGAAATCCCAAGGATCTTCTTAGATAATCTAGAGTTGTTTGGGGCATAAAAAAAGATTACTTAAAGATCAGTTCTTCTTTTTAGGATTTAATTAACTTTTTAAGGTTGGTTATCTCAAATCATAAGTTATATAATTGTTTGGTCTGTAATAGTAATCCATATGAACCACCGCATTAAAAATCTTCTAAACCTTTTTAGAGAAGAAGGATTGTTATGTCTAACTTCTTTTTTTATTGTTATGTTTTCTCTCTTTAATTATATAATCATCATAAAAATATTAGGCATAATATTTTATTTATAGTGAAAACCTAATAACCCTAATAATGATAAAATATCACTTTGCCTTCAGAAAAATATCACATATATTATTTTAAAATAGTTTTATAAATTTATTTCAATCAAGTTTTTACTTGATTTTTCTAGGTCTATAATTGCAATCCTCTATATTAATTACATTATTATCCTCAATTTCTAAAACTTATATATAATCAAGTGTCATTTAATTAATCATCACAATTTAATTTCTTACCAATGATTCTTAATGTGTATGGCTCATTATGTAACTAATATATTGATCCAAATATAAATCATAATCCTATTTAAAAAACAAGATTGTATAAATTAAATAATTTAACTTATTATTAATTCTATAAGTTTATTGATTTATATTTTAAGATTAAATGTAGGGCCAGGTAATGTGTTTTGATTCTTCAAATATTAGGAAAGTCATATATGATTTAACCTAACCTTAATCATTAAAATTTTAAGATTTGTAACCCTTATTAAATCAAATCTAATTCTACCTTGTGTGGATTTCACAATCAAAACTAACATTTTTTTTAATTCACTTAGGGTAATGAATAATCTCTTGATCACTTAAATATCTTCATATAGTTTATGTTATACTTAATATTTGTTCATTTGTTACACTTAATTAAGGAAAATTGTGGTCAAATCATAACATAATATTCTTTATATAATATAATTTAGTTATTCAAGTTTAAAGATCACTTACATAACTGTAATGCGGATATTTCTATAAATACATGTAATCTCTTCATATAGAATGCTTTATGAATTAGTTTGATATACTTGTTATTCAAGAAACACTTACATAGTAGTCCTGGTTATCCCTCATAGTTCAACTTATAAAAACAATTATTTTTTTTTTATAAAAAAATGAACATAATATGAATTGATTTTAATTGTCTAATTAATATTCAGTCTTAAACAAACATTGATCAATAATATTTAAAAACAATACTTAGTTTTAACTAGATATTTAGATACATAAAGGCTCGGAAATTATATAAAACAAATCAAGACTGAAGTCTAACTCTCTAAAATTTCAAGAAATTAAAATGCTATAAAAATACAAAAGTGTATATATTTGGATAGATATTAAAATAAAATAGTTTAGATATTAAATAAATCAGTAGTATTAATTGTTGTGATTAATTGTTGATTTTGTGTTATTAAATTGTTTTTTAAATTATTAATTAGATTTATTAAAATTAAATTATAAATCACATAGAATTTTTTTTAATTGAAACCCTTTTATTAAATCAAATTTTAGAATCATATAATAACAACTATTAATTTAGACTATAGGTTTTTGTATGAAAATTGAGGTTGAATTTAAATAGGAATTTTTTAACTTATATTTAATGAATGTCAATTTAGTCTTTGAGTTACCTCTAAGGAGCAAACTTAGAGTCTGATCAGTTGAGTTATATCTCTCAGGGTTTGATTTTATGAGTTCTTACGAGTATAGAAAGCATATATATTATATATACATGTTTGGTATCGATAAATTAATTTACATGTTTAGTGATAACAATGTGTGTTAGATTTTTTTAATAGTTAAGAGTAAAGAATAATATAATTGTAGTTGAACCTTAAATATATATGGCCCCGTGATTCTAATATAAGATTTGCTATTAATTATTTTATTTGATCCTATATAAATTGATTTCCTTGCTTATTATATACTACCTTATTATTATGATCTAAGATTTGTTATTTATTATTTGATTTGATCCTAATTAAATTGATGTCCTTGCTTTTTATATATTATCTTATTATTATGATTTCATTTGCTTCTTTAAATTTTTTTCCATTATTCTACATGTAAAGTAAATTATAATATATTTAAAGCATTTTTTTAATGTTTACTTATTTACTAAAATCCAATATGTAATGTAATTAATATCAATCGTGACTCAAAATAGTAAAGGAAACTCTATAAGTTGTAGTGTCCAATTAAAACAAGTATATTAACATGTGTGAAAAATATCAAAACCTCGTTTAAAGATTTTTATTTATTTTAGGAATACGTATTCCAAGTTACCTTTTTAATTAAAGAAATTATATTTTTGTCTATCTTAGCTGCAAGTTTTTTTCTTTTCTTTTTATTTGAACAAAATAAAAAGAAACGTAAAAAAATTAATAAAAATTACATCTATAAAATTTAGAAAAAATTACAATTAAAAAAAAATTTCTTCTCTCTCTCTCTATATATGTATGTATGTATTTGAATGATTTTGGCTTGGACTTAGTTATATTCCTACTATGTCGATTTGTTGCATATTTAAAGTCCAATTAGAGAAAGTAATTGAAAATTTGTTTGATGCGTCACATGTAAAAAGAAAAAAAAATCATATTGAAAACACTGAATGTTTGATCATTTATTTGCTGAAGTCCAATTTGGAAAAGTAATTAAAATTTCTATTAACTGTGGCTAAAACAAATAATATGCAAAAACGTGTTTTTTTTTTTTTTTTGTCTAAGGTGCCAGTTTTTTATTTTATTTTGTTGTAAGCAAAATAAAATAAATATCACATATATAAGAAATTCATAAAAATTCACCAATAACTTTATTAAAACGAATTACAATAGTAAAAATATTTTAGTGTGTCTGTATATATTGGAATAATTTTGGTTTGGAATTATTTATATTCCTACTATGTCTTTCATTAAAACAATTGAAAGAAGTATCTTAACGTGTGACAAAAAATACAAGAGAGAGACGTTAAATCTTTTGTTGCACAGTGTATCTTTATTTCACTGTGCAACAACTTTATTTTTAAAAAACCATATAATCTTCTCTGATCTGTGCTTTCTCTTCTTCGTGGGTGTTTTGTTTTGTGTTACTCCAGAAGTTCAAGATGCAGCCCGTGAAGCAGTTGATGGCTTAAGCAATAACGAGGTCGCTAATGCAATTTCAGATTCTTCACAAGAACAGAACAATGTAATCAGTAATCAAGCTGATGAGCCTCGGGGAGATTCATCCCAACCAATTGATGCCATTATGAACTATGCTCAGAACATAGTTGGAGTGAGGACAGAACCAGCGGTTCAATTGTTGGTACAAAGCAATGCGGAGGCTGACAATTTGGCAAGGGATGATTGAAGAGTACAGGTGAGAGTTCAAGACATGGAACAAGGTGTGGAGGAAGAGATAATTTCTTCGCATCTAGAAGCGGCAAATGGAATTGAAAACACCGGTGAAGGATCTATCCAGCATGTTGACAGAAATGCACAAGAGAATACTGGAGAAGCAACACAAGATCTAGTGCATCACATAGATGGTAGATCATGGTCTGAGATACAGGCAATCTCTAGTTATCTATTCCAGAACACAAGTGAGACTAGAGGAGATCTATTACCCACTAGCTCTACAATGACAGTGGGTCAAGAATTTAAAGTCATTAAGGAAAGCATATGTTCTTCGTTAATGGATGATGAATTCTCCGTCATTGGCATTTATGGTATGGCGGGAGTTGGTAAAACGGAATTGCTGAAACATGTCCACAATGAGCTTCTACAAAGATCAGACATTTCTCATTTTCTTTACTGGGTGACCGTGACTCATGATTTCAGCATTAATAGATTACAGAAGCTTATTGCTGAACGTATTGGTTTAGATCTTTTAAATGAAGATGATAATCTGCGTACATCTGTCAAATTGTCAAAAAAACTAACTCAGAAACAAAAGTGGATCCTCATTTTAGATGATCTGTGCGACATTTTTGAGCCAGAGACAGTGGGAATTCCTGTCTCATTTAAAGGATGCAAGCTGATTGTTTCATCTCAATCAAAAGAGGTTTGTGAAGGGATGACTAGCAGAAACATCCGAGTGAATCCTCTTTCTAATGGAGAAGCTTGGGATTTGTTCCAGCAGCAACGTGGACAAGGCTTCCCGTTTTCTCCTCCAGATGCGGAACAAATTGCGAGAGATATCATCAATGAGTGTGATGGTTTGCCGCTAGGAGTTATATCACTGGCTAGATCCACGAGGGGTTTCCGTTTCGAACGCCAATGGAGGAATACTTTACAGAACCTGAGACATTCAAGAGTTGGGCTAGATCACATGGAAAAGGCATTGCAGACATTGAGAACAAGCTATACCCACCTAGTAAGGTTTGATAGGCAACAATGTTTCTTGTATTGTGCATTATTTCCAGGAGGCTTCAAGATCCCTAAAGAGGATTTGATAGCTTATTTGATTGATGAGGGAGTGATAAAAAAGCGGGAGAGTAGGGAGGATGAATTTGACGAAGGCCATTCACTGCTTGATAGACTTGAAGATGTCTGCTTATTGGAAAGTGTTGATGGTGGTTGTGCTGTCAAAATGATTGATTCCTCTATATATTTATTATTTATAGGAAAAAAATTAATTTGTCTACTATATTCAAAGGAAAAAAAGACTCTTTTGTGTTTTTAAAGATTGGATTTTAAATGAGAATTTGATTGGCTTCAAAGTTTATGGCTTTTAATTACTTGGTGATCTTTTGCAGGCCGATGGTGAAGAAAGACCTCTTATTTAATAAGGATCGGAAGAAAGCATATTCTGAATAAGTCTTGTTGTTGTTTCTGTTATGCCCTCTGTTCTGCTTCTAGTGATAGAGAGGCTGCTTTGTTGTTCATGACTATCATTATTGGGCTTTCTGAGGCTTGTCATTCACCTGCTCTCATGCATAGAGATCTTAAGCCTTACAGCTTATTGTTTCATAGTGTACGTTGAGGAGGATGCTCCTCTTAAGGCCACAGATTTTGAACTCTCTGTAATATTCTACAACCATGTATGGTACCTTTAATGCTTGTTTTTGAATTTTTATTTTCATCTTGGATTCCCTGTGTTCATTCACTGTGTTTCTTTCATTTGTCTCAGTGTTTGTTCAAAACTTGTTATCGTTATCTTTTGTAGGTAAAAGTTGGGAATGATTTCTCATAACTGAGATTTTACTGCTACAACAGATCATCACTAATATCTCTCTAGTCTCATGTCTGGCCATTTCGTGAAATGTTTTTGAATTGACCGCCAATGTTGTTTCAGCTGTAGGATATCTGGATACATAGCCTGAAATTCCAATTACTTGCTTGTTTCAGGTATCAGATCCCCTTATTCAGAAATTTGGTCCTTTATTTTTGAAGTTTTTTCGTTGACCATTCTTAATCTATTGAATTTTGGAACCTGCATCATCTTATCTGATGAATACTTTCTTATTTGAAACAGTTGAGTTCATCCTTTCATCCGACTTATAAAGACAAATTGGTTTTTTTATCTTCTTTTTTTTCCATCCCTTATCAACACCAGAAACTGAAATGGGTATCTTCAAGCAGATTTTGCAAGGGAATTTAGAATTTGAGTCTGAGCCGTGGAATCATTTAGCTTTATGCTATGTTTCTTGTCCAAGGAATGAAAAAATATGAAATTGTTTTGGCATGGATAAAACAACGTTGCCGAGCATTTTCACTTGATGAAAGAATTGGCATGGTAAGTAAATGCAGAATCACATGTGAGATTTGATGTCATTGAAAAGAAAAAAAGTTGAAGGCTATGGGAACCCATTGACATTCCTAAAAGAACATGGTGCACACCTGTCCATTTTGTGCAAATAAAACAGAATCTGTTGATCACCTTCTTCTTCGATGTTAAGATTTTTGGAAACTTTGAAATCGATTTATGAATTGGTTAGGCTTGAAAATGATGCACACCTAGAGCTATTGATCAAGCTGTCCTTCAATGGGGTGTTCTTGTTAAAGGAAAATTCCAGCGTCAATCGATCATCATGGTGTCCTATGGAATTTTATGGAGAATTTGGCTTACTAGAAATAAATTGATATTTGATGATGAGATGCCGGATTGAAATATGGTTTTTCATTTGATTCTTCATCATCTAGCTAGCTTTATAGTAGAAGACTAGGGATGGTAATTTTAAGTACTCAAGAACGAATTTATTTAGACAACAATTAGTCATTCAGCTAATATAATCAAAATCACCCTATATTAGGTTGTCTTATTTATACTCATGTTAAGAAAAATCAACTAAAATCGAGAGCATGAAAATACATATTCTTATGCTATGCATCTAGGTTAAGGGATATCATGTATTGACTAGTCTTCTATGTTTTACAAAGGAAAAAACATTGACTAGTGTTAAATGCTAAGATACTAGCAAGCTCGTTGACTAGTGTGAATGTTGAGATACTAGCAAGCAAATGGAGGTCGAGGCTAAAGTTTCACAAACAGTACAAGATGTTTCAGCTGAGCCTGTTAAGAAAGTTGTGCATGATAGTGTTGATAAAAATTAATACAGATGAAAAATAACATTACAGTATTGCAATAAAAATATAAAGAAGATAAATAAAAGCACCAGTTAAAGTATAATTATGCTACTTTAATTAAATTTGCCTTGAATTGATTATCAAAAGCTTTGACAAAATCCACTAAAAGGAGTCCTTAAAACAAAAAATGTACTGCCATTTTTTTTTCTAGTTCAAAGAAAATACCATTAAATTTTGAAATCACCACACATATATAATAAAAAAATGACACATCTAGAATTAAGTTTGTCATCAGCAAAGTTTGTCCTGATTTCATCCTCTTCTTTTTCTTTAGCCCTGCAAATACAAATAAACATTGAATTAAAAATTGATTTTGAAGTAATTTTCAAAAAATTAGCAGTTGAGTAGTTGAAGATAACAGCAAAATGAACGAAACTATAATATGAGTTGAGTTTATTCATTAAGCAACATAAATAAATAAGTTCAACTTGATCAATATAGAATACTGCCTACAAATTCTACAACTTGGTCATTGATTTTAATATAACCAAAGAGCATTATGATAAAACAAAATTAGTGGTTAAAAAAAAAAGAGGAGAATAAAAAGTAAGATTTACCATAACTAGAGAGTACTCATCCAGTATTTGGATGGCCATGTCCCTAAGCAAGTCATGCATCTTGACAGCACTACCACCATCAATTCTTTCCAATAAGTTGACATTTTCTAGTCTATCAAGAATTGAGTGGCCCTTGTCGAGTGTTGCTTGCCTGTTTATCTCTTTAATTATC
>Ga0325411_1000546_pt1 | contig 39704 bp, 23 predicted proteins | sample PopdelMetagenome_13_FD_206181 | JGI IMG/M metagenome (GOLD analysis project Ga0325411, IMG submission 206181) | Populus deltoides microbial communities from Bellville, Georgia, United States - Xylem-PdIQD-R4 | ecosystem: Host-associated > Plants > Phyllosphere > Stem > Wood/Secondary xylem...
TTTTTTTTGTTCATATATTTGAACTTTATATTTTATTAAATGCACACAATAACTTTTTAATTTTAAATTAATTTTTTTCTTTATATAAAAAAATACCTTTGTAACACAAGGGTATTTTTCTCTTAGGACACAAAATTAACTTGAAATCCAACTTTATCTGCCAGTTATGTTCTATTATTGAGCAATTTATCATTTAGAATACGTGGTGTATTTATTTTTGTTAATGTGACAATCTCGAAGAAGAAGCCTTAATTAAAAAGATAAAATTTGGATTTTTTTTTCAAAAAGAAAATTAAAAGACTACATTGTTCTTAAAGGACTCCTCATAGAGATAAACTAGTTAGGTGGCCTGCGAAACTCGGCGGGTCAACTTTTTTTTATATATAAAAGATATCAAAAAAATCTAAAACTCAAGAGCATTATGTCTATCTATAAAGGGAGACCCTAAAGCTTGGGGCTTGTCGTTGCAATCAGACCAAAGGTTGATAGGCATGGAGTTGCAGCCAGACCCAACGCTCTTGGATTTGGCGTTGCAGACAGACCTAAGCTTGGGTCTGGACGCCTGATCCAAGTGTCTTGGGCCAAATGGGGCTGCAAGACCCAATGGACTTGGGTCTCCACTCCTGCCACTCCCAAGCAACTTGAGTCACGTGTCCCTTTCCCGCCCCAAGTTCCTTGGATCTGGAAGGGGATGTTAGACCCAGATTAATAATAATAATTAATTTTACCTTTCAAATCAAATTTATGTTTTTTTTTATTGTAATAAAATTTATTTCAAATTTAATAATATTAATGAAATTAATAATATCAATAATATTAAATTTGTATGGCCCAAGTTTCTTATAGTTTTTAATCACTACAAATAAAATTTATTATTTTTCCTTGATAGTAATAATTTTTTTTCAATTTTAATAATAATAATAATAATATTTCCTCTTTACCGTGTGAAAAAAAATAAATAAAAGAAAAAAATTACAATATTGGGTTTTGCTAGGGGCAATTCCCAATGTTATTTGACAGGTCGTGCTGACCGTAAGACCCAACGCTGATGGGTATAGCAGGACCCAACGCTATTGGGTCCTCGTAACACCATGACCCAATGACCCAGCCGCAATTTTTTACTTACAAACAGCAAAGACAACGCCTTCTCAGGCACTATAATATTTATAATACAAATAATAATATTTTTAATATTAATAATAATATTAAACTTACTCATATTTAAGTGTGTTTGACTGCAATACCAGACCCAAAAGCTTTAAGCCTATTTTAAATGTTAGACTCAAGAGCCTTGGGTTTGGCTGAAACATCGGACCCATTAGACTTGATTCAGGACGCCAGACCTAATTGTCTTGGGTCCGAATGGATGACCAAAGTGTCTTGGGCAAAGCGGTGCTGCAAGACCCAAGGGACTTAGGTCAGGTGCACCTTTCTAGCCCCAAATTTCTTCGGTCTGGAAGGGGATACCAGACCCAAGTTGTTAATAATATTTTACCCTTAAAATTAAATCTATATTTTTTCGATAGTAATAATATTTATTGTAAATTTAATAATATTAATAATAATATTAACTTGTATGTCCAAGTTCTTATATTTTTTAATCTTTTTTTAAAAAAATATATGGTTTTTATTTGATGGTAATAATATTTTTTTTTCAATTTACTAATGATAACAATAAATAATAATAATTCTTAATTTTACCCTTCAAATCAAATCTATTTTTTTTTCAATATTAATAATATTTGTTTTCAAATTTATTAATTATTAACACTTTTAATTATAATAAAAATAATAATATTTATAATACAAATAATAGTATTTTTAATATCAATAACATTAAATATAATAAAAAAATATTTATAATACAAATAATAATATTAATAATATTATTAGATTTACTCATATTTAAGTGGGTTTGGCTGCAACACCAGGCCCACGAGCTTTGAGCTCATCTTAAATGCTAGACCCAAGAGTCCTAGGTTTGGCTGCAACGCCGAACCCATTATATATGCGTCAGAACGCCAGACCCATTTGCTTTGGATTTGGATGCCTGACCCACGTGTCTTGGGCTAGGCAGTGCTGCAAGAACTAATGGACTTGGATCTACGCTGCTACCACTCCCAAGCAACTTGGGTTAGGTGCATTTTTCCAGCCCCAAGTTTCTTAGTTTTGGAAGGAGATGTCAGACCTAAGTTAATAATAATAATAATAATTGATTTTACCCTTAAAATCAAAATCTATGTTTTTTTTCGATAGTAATAATATTCATTGTAAATTTAATAACATTAATGAATTTAATAATAATAATAATAATAATAATAATAATCACTGTAAAAAAACTATATGGTTTTTCTTCGAAGGTAATAATAATTTTTTTTCAATTTACTAATAATGATAATAATAATAATAATAATAATAATAATTAATTTTACCCTTCAAATCAAATCTATTATTGTTTTTCAATATTAATAATATATTTTTAAATTTATTAATTATTATATTAGTAATATTAATTATAGTCAAAGTAATAATATTTATAATACAAATAATAGTATTTATAATATTAATTATAATAAAAATAATAATATTTATAAGACAAATAATAATATTTTTAATATTAATAATAATATTAAACTTACTCATGTAGTTGGTCTGGCTGCAACATCAGGTCTAAGAGCTTTGGCATCTCGAGCCCTGGTTGTAACTGCAACGCCGGACTTATTTGCCTTGGGTCCGGATGCTTGACCCAAATGTCTTGGACTAGGTAATGCTGCAAGACCCACGAATCTTGGGTCTGCGCTTCTGCCACTCCTAAACAACTTGGGTCAGGTGTAACTTCCTGCCCCAAGTTTCTTGGGTATAGAAGGGGATGCCAGACCCAAGTTAATAATAATTATAATTGATTTTACCCTTAAAATCAAATTTATATTTTTTATATAGTAATAATAGTTATTTTAAATTTAATAATATTAATAATAATATTTAACTTGTCTGCCAAAATTTTTATATTTTTTAATCATTTAAAAAAAAATATATGGTTTTTCTTCGATGGTAATAATATTTTTTTTTTCAATTTACTAATAATGATAATAATAATAATAATAATAATAATTCTTCCGTGGCTGCTGGCCAACTCCACAGGAGTCCTGGACTTGGCAAGCACTTGGCAGGCGACCAAGTCTGGTGTACCCTGACTTGTTGCATAACCACGACGCAGGTCAGAAGAGACATGGTGAGTAGGTTTGCACCTAGCGCGCGGGTCTGCAGACCCCAAGCACGCGGTTCTCCACCATGCTCACGCTGGTCCGCACCCTACGCTCGGGTATGCAACCCTTGCGCGCGGGTTTGCAGACCCGTAGACCCGTTCCCCTGGGCCTGCAGCAAATCGTGCGGGCTAATCCTTATATTTTTCAATCTTTTAAAAAGAATTATGTTTCTCTTCGGTGGCAATAATAATTTTTTAAAAAACATTTACTAATGATAACAACAACAATAATAGCAATATTAATTCTTAATTTTACCCTACAAATCAAATCTATTTTTGCTTTTCAATATTTATAATATTTTATATAAATTTATTAATTATTATATGAATAATATTAATTATAATCAAAATTATAATATTTATAATAAAAATAACGGTATTTTTAATATTAATAATATTAATTATAATAAAAATCATAATATTTATTTCATAATAATAATATTCTTAATATTAATACTTTCAAATAATATTTAAAATTTAAATAATAATATTTATCATATTAATAATAATATTAACTTGTCTTGCCAAAGTTTTTATAGTAATTATTATAATAACAATAATAATAATTATTGTTTTATTTTTTATTTCTATTTTCTTCTCTGCACTGCAGACCTAGCTGCACATGTCTCCAACTCTTAGGGGGTATGCAGAACTCATGTGTGGGTTAGAAGAGACCTGGCTGGGTAGATCTGCAGATGTAGTCTGCAACCTGAGGTCTGCAACCTTATCATGCCCAACTAAATAAATTTGTTATTCTTTACTGTGGAGTCTGTAGACCCAGAAGAGCGGGTCTATAGCCAGACGCCTGAGGTCTGTAATTTCACTATACCCCACTAAACAATGCAATTTATAATGAAATTACTAACAATCTACAATAATTCATGCTACAGTACCGCATAGTGCAACAGTAGAAAATATTCACAGTCTACAATAATTCACTTTATAGTAAAATACTGATATCTTTTAGTTATAATTAATATTAAAGCCTTACTTGTTTGGTTGCTGAAAGTAATTTATTTCGGAAAGTGATTTTTATAGAATTTATATTTGTGTAAAGTAAATTATTTTTTTATATTTGACAATATAAAAAATAAATTTAAAAATAAGTTTTAGATTATGTTATGGAAAATAAATTAAAAATTTTTTTTAAAGGTTTTTTTTAATATATATATATATATATATATATAGAGTCTCAAATTTCAGCTGCAGTTTGAGCGGACGGCAGGCACAGCATTTGAAATTTGAAATTTGAAAATTCGAAAAACTAACTGATGAGCGTTTGATGTGGGCAGTTGGGCTCCACGAACACGAAGCGCCTCGCCGTTCTTAGCCTTTGGTAGGTCCCACTCACCCACCCACCCAATTTAAGACCGTTATTTTCTCTTTCTCTCCCTTTATTCCCTCCAATTCGAAACCAAAGTCGTCTTTTTTTTTTTTTTGTTTTTCCTTTTCTTTTATATCTTATTTTATAATACTTTTATTAACAAATAACTTAATTTGCCTTGCCGCTAACAGATAAATCCTCTCTTTATCCGCCACGTGTCTAAATAGCATCTGTTGAAAGAAATCAGAGAATGGAAAGAGTTAGAGGGCCAGATGTTTATCTGATTTGTTTTTAATTTTTAATAATTAAAAACCTATTACCAGTTAGCAATAATAATTTTTGTTATTAGAGTGGTAAAAAACAGGGTACTTTCCTAGTTTAAATTAACGAAGCCCATTCTTTGCGGACTGCCATATTTAGTTTGGAAGAAGGAAAGAGGGAAAACCCATCAAGATTCATTTCACAAGGAAGATCACTTCAACAACATCAAGGAAATGGAGGTTTTAGAGCAGTCTGCTGTTGTTCTTGCAGGTAGCATACCTATAATCTCTGTGTTGTTCTCTCGTACGCATGTTTCTTTTTTTTTTTTTTTTTATGTGGGTGTAATGGAAATCAGGAAAATCCAAGTTAAGGTATCCATTGAGATCTGCCTCCAAATCAATATCCAAGGAGGACAATGACAAGCCACAACTCCCCTCTGCTTCCAAGAGGTGCGTGCTTCTTGTAGTTTTCTCTCTTGCATTTCTGTAATGCTAATTGACTCTTACTCTTGGCCTGGGTTGTGTTTATTTCCTTCCAGGGACAGGGCTCCATCAACTTTAAGTAAAAGTGTGGGTGTTCTTCAGCTTTCTGGCGAGGACAAATCTGCAAGGCCACCTAGAAGAAGGCTATCTGTTCCTGCCAAGTCAGTTGCCACTACTGCTCTGAAACCACCACCAGGGATCATCACCCCAATATCTGAGACTAGAGTCAAGAGATCTGCTACAAAAAATGACACCCCTCTTTCTAATGCGTCCATGGCTTCAACTCGAAAGAAATTCAACGCGATCGCTTTAGCTTCCTATTGGCTCTCACAAATTAAGATATCTGAATCTGTTGCTAAGCATTCAATCTCTCTTGCTTTCTTCAAACTTGCCTTAGAAGCTGGATGTGAGGTATGGCTCTCTTTTTTAAAAACAAACTTTTTTTGTTTAGGTCTTGTATTCTCTGCCTTTTTTTATTTTTATTTTTATCGTGCTATGAGTTAACATCGGATGCTCTTATATATGCAGCCGGTTCAAATTCAAAGGTTGAGGAATGAGCTGAAGTCGTATGTAGGTCGCCATGAACTCAGTGATTTTGGGGAAACGGTGAAAGAATTATTTGAGAGCTATAATATCCCAGACCATCAAGAACAGGTGCAGGTCTCGGAAACATGTTCTCATGTTCTGCCTGATGACGCAACTCGATCATCTGATGATGAAGTTCACAGCTCTCTTTCTATAACGGGGACAAGGAAACTGAGGCCCAGGTCCTTGAATGCTGCTGCTTCTCAAGTTTCCACAGTGACACAATCAGCCAACAAGGAGACTTCTCAGAGGAAGAACACTACATCAACCAATACCAGGGTGGGGTCTTTGAACAAGAATACTGAAAATTCAAGGACTGTTTCAGAAACCGGGAGTCGCAGGGTACAGAAGAAACCCCAGAAGAGTAGCAAGGAAGAAACAACCAAGCGCAAGATCAAGAAGCAGGAAAAGAAATCTGCGGCTGAAGAAGGTAAGGAAGCCTACACAATGATTTCCTTTCGCAATGCCTGGGTGTATTCAACTTAAAATGTTTCAATGCATTTACAGGTGGTGGTCCAAGTAGCCCTACAGCTGCTGCGATTACACCTGAAGAGAACAAAGAAAACATGGTAAAGTGCTCATTGTACACAAACTGTGTTTTGCAGTGAATGCTTGAAGTTGTCCTATGAGTACAATAGTTATTTGTTCTTTCCTAGTAGATGATTTCTATCTCTATTGACGGGTTTTTTTTTCCTGCTACTTTTTTAGGATGCTCCGCCACTGGAAGAGATCAGTCTGATGACTTAGGCCTAGGCAGACATGCCACAACAAATTGCTGAACCATTTCATTCTCATACTCTTTTTGGTGTAATCTTCGTTGTCTTTCAGTGGGTCTTTTCCTTCAAATGTAAGAGCCCAAGAGGGGTTTAAGGTGAAGGTGTTTGTTTCAGTCTGGTGTGATGTTTGTTTCACTAGTCACCAAGTGTTGGTTCAAAATGTGGATTTGTTCATGTTTGTAAAATTACCAGTGATACATATTTCATTTGATGAATTATTCAAATTTATTTCTTTAGAGTTAGTAAATATTACATACAAGTTTTTGAGGGAGATTGATGGATGCTGCTAATTCTTGACTACGACTGGTTCTCCTTGTTCCTGTTGAAATTTGAGCACAAGATTCAGTATCTTTTAACATTTTAGACGGCGGAAGGAAACTAACTGGACCATGGATTTTCTTCATTATTTCTGGGTTAAGAGGGTTAATCGATTTGGAAATGTGCATGCTAGGACAATGTTTCATATGATCATCATCAAGCTTTCTTCTACCAACTATCTTCTCTTGTGAAATCAGATTCTTTCACTTCTTATTTCTCAAAACCATCTTGGCTATATTGATGGATCTTTGCCCGAGCCACCTGAACATATCCTCTCTAATTCAACTAGTATTCCCAATCCCAAACATGCTATTTGAAAATAAAAAGACCAGCATCTACTTATACTTCTTTTTTCATCTCTCACCGAGGAAGCCATGACTAAAGTCCTTGGTCTCTTTATCTCTCATGCAGGATGGATTGCACTTGAATCTACCTTTTCAGTCATCAATCATCTTAAAGATGAATTGCAACATTTTAAACGAGGATCTCGTAGTGTTATTGAGTACTCTCCTTCCTTTAAAGCACTTTGTGATCAACTTGCTTCCATGGGTTCTCCTACTAATGAAACAAATAAAGTTCACTAGTTTCTTCATGGCCTAGGCTCTGAGTTTGCAAACTTCTCAATTATCCAACTATCTTTTTCTCCTTTGCCTTCCTTTCACGATCTTGTCTTCAAGGTTGAAAGTTCTGAAATTTTTCAAAAGTCACTTGAAACACTTGCTATCTCATTTGCTGCCTTTGTTGTCACCAAAGGCAACTTCAATCCAACATGAAATGGAGGCTTTGGTAAGTTTCGTGGTAAGGGAGGAGGATCCTTCATTCCTAGTCATGGCAAGGGTCGTGGTAATTATTCTCCCTGTTAGTAAATATGTTGCAACATTTAACATACAAAGGCTACTAACCTTGCAAACATTGCCGAATCCTTCTTTCACTTCTCTTTAATCGGCACAACAGCTGATTGATACACTGATACTGAAGCTATTGCACATATGACACCAGACTCTTCTCAACTGGACAAGGTTCAACTTTATAATGGTAACGATTGTGTAATAGTAGGTAATAGAGCCTCACCAATTACTCATGTTGGTACTCTTTTCCCTTTTCCAAACATTAACCTTTTGGATGTTTTAGTTGTTCCCCAGCTCATAAAAAATCTGTTATCTATTAGCAAATTAACTTCTGATTATCTCTAATTTATTACTTTCATTGATACATCGTTTATCATATAAAATCGCAATATAGGAAAGGTGGTGGCAATTGATCGTCGTCGTAAAGATGGTCTTTATGTGTTAGAACATAGTCAATCCATATTTGTTTCTTCTCTTAAAAATAATTCTTTGCATGCCTCTTATGATATTTAGCATGGACATTTAGGTCATGTTTCACATTCTGTTATTTCCTTATTAAATAAAAAAAGATTATCTTTCTGCTACTTTTTTACTGCCCTCTCTCAACTTGTGTTTTTCTTGTCAGACTACTAAAAGTCACAAACTACCTTTTAATGCTAATGATCAACGTGTTTCCCATGTCTTGAACCTTATTCATTGTGATATATAGGCCCTGCTCCTGTTTCGTCTTCATCCAATTTTTGTTATTACATTATATTTATCGATGATCACTCACGTTTCATATGGTTTTATCCCATGACATTAAAATCTCAAGCCTTTATGATTTTTAAGCAATTTCAAACTCTTGTTGAGGTTCAGTTTTCATGTAAAATTAAAAATTTTCAAAGCGATGAGGGAGCTGAATTTACAAGCAATCAATTTCAATCCTATCTTCTTGCTTCTGCCATTCGTCACCAAATGTCTTGTCCCTACACTCCTTTCCAGAATGGTCACATTGAACGTAAGCATCGCCACATCACTAAAACTGGTCTTGCTTTGTTATTCTATTCTCAGGTTCCTTTATCACATTGGGTTGATGTATTCAGTATTTGAATGTGATTTGTAAGTGTGATTTGTGATGTTAAAATGCTTTGTGTTGATTAAATTAAGTGTTTGTGATGTTAGTTGAAGTTTTAGTTTTTGAATTAGATAAAAAGTTTTGATTTGAGTGTGTCTATGATTTTAATAAAACTTTTTTTTGTTCTTAATGTTGAAGAAACAAACAGATATAATGAATGTGATTGTGGTTGATACTTGTAGAATGAGTTATTTTTTTTTGGTTTACTTTTTGACTTGATTAAAAAATAATAGATTAAAATTAGTAAATTTAAAATTAAAGACTAAATGTAAATTAATAGATTAAAATTAAAATTAACAAATACATGTTAGAAAGGGATGTTAATGTAAATTAAAGACTAAATTGAGAAATCTAAGAGATATATGTAAATTAATATATATGATTTCATGTTGCAAGAAGTTATTCAATTTTTTAATTACACTATATATCAATAATTTTTTTATAAAGTAACAATTTAAATTCTATCAAAATAAAATAATTTACTTATATGAACATTTTTTTTTCTTATTAATCTATTTTTCTCTGCTAAGAAATATAGTTTTTTCAGCAATGTACTTCATTTAATAAAAACCAAAGATGATTAGTATAAATATTCATAAGACTAAAAAAAAATAAAAAAAATAAGGATAAAAAGACATCTTTAATTGAAGTAATAACTACCCCTAACATCTTATAGTTTGATTCATTTTATAGTTATCTACCGTTTGTTATTTTTTCTAGAAAATTACAGTTTGCATCTTTGATCAAAATAAAATTTCAAATATAAGAAAATGACCAAAGTACGCTCGTATATATTATTACCAACAATAGACACAAACGACATATCATTTATTTTCTCTCATTGACTAACACTCTTTTCTTATTGAAAAACCAATCTCCCTTTTTTTGATCCAAAATCAAACAACAAAAACTATTGATTGAAATCAATCTCTCACATGATTTCTTAGTTTAGTGTGGTTGTCTTTTCTTGTTGGTGGAATCTCGCACAGGTTTCATCCTGAAATCGATAAAGAGGAAGTATTTTTTATTTGTTTTTTCAAATCAAGGCTTCGTAAATTGTTGTTAGTGTTTTGTGTTGTTTTTAAACATTATTTATTCATTTGTTTATATGTTTATTAATGTATGTGTAAAAACAAAAAACCTAAATTTATGAATGTGCAACATCAATCTTGAAGATTGTAAACCTTAAAGAACATAAATTATTCTTCTTTAATCGACAATAATCAACATCACGAACACAATTTTGTTTATGGAAAAACTTTTATTCTTGTTTGTTTGAATATAAAAAAAAACCCCCAATTTGGATTTCACAGGTCATTGTTCCCTAAACTCTAATTTCTTAAAACATGGATCATTATGTACTAAACCTTTGTATTAAATATGTTTGCCCATTATTTAACCTAATTAGCAGCTGTTTTGTAGAAACTCTAAAAAACCTAATTTTATTTCATTGTATTTATTCAAATAACCCCAATGTTGTATTTGTTTTTGCTTAAATATATGCTTGATTAATGTAATTAAGCTTCTATTAATTATGATTAACTACTATTTAACTTAATTAGCAATTTTTTTTTTATAATCATAACAAAAATTTAAAATTGTAGCTTATAGGTATTGTATATTTTGTTTTAGGATTAAGACAACTATAACACCTAAGAGGGGGTGAATTAGATATATCACTAATATTAACAAATAATGCAAATTAATTAAAATAAACACAATAAACAACAATATAATTAATTAAAATGATTAAAGTAAAAAGATAAAAGAGAGAATTTTCAAACTTATTTTTAACACGGTTCGATAAGTCTGCATCCACACCTCAAGTACCATATCGTACTTGAGCACTGTATTCATTCACTAATTCAAGTTCAAGAGTACAATAGTCACTTCATGAATCCACTCCAAGATTTTTTCCACTTGAAGATATTCTCTTTATTTATTTATTTTTTATGAATCCATACTAAGATTTTTCACTTGAAGATATGCACTTTTCAAGATTTTTTCTTGATTAAAATACCTCACAAATACCAATAGTGTTTACCTAAATCTTAAAGGTTTACAAGAGTGATTTTGCTATCACAATTAATTCTCTCAATGGATTGAATAATATAATTAAAAGTTATAATATCTTTATGTCTCACAAGATAGCACTTTTAAGATTTAAAGGTGTTTAAGTATAGTGAGAATAAAATTGAATACTCTAGTGCTAGATTATAAAAATTTAATAGTACCTATTAGAGTATAATCAAATATTGATGTTTTTGTATTTAGAATATGTTGTATATCATGTATGTTCAAAATTCCTTTTTAATGCAATTAAACAAGCTATATATGTGTGTGTGTGTGTGTGTGTGTGTGTAACATCTCCCATTTCTGGGATAGAACAACAATCTCATGTCAATAAAAAAACATAGTAGTTAATTTTTTTTTGTATATATATATTCATGGTCTTCGTATTAACATCTACCGGAATTTCGACGGAGTCCCCCCTATATCGGAAGGTCCCAAGTTACCAATATGTAACCTGTTTACACTTCTAACAGTTTGCATCTCATAACTTAATTCCCGACTCAATCATCCTGGGTTTCAATTCCACAATTATACTCACACCTATCAACCATAATATTTATAATATGCATTATATAACAAAATATCATTATGGATGGATAATTAAATAAATATAAATACATAGACATGAAATATGATTATATGAACTACAACGTTAAATTCATCCAATTAAATTTAAACATTTATTATACAAATTAAGTTATACAAACATTTTTATGTTTACAAAATACAAGGGTATACTCTCTAAAACCTAGATTTCAAGAAGGGAACATAAGCTAGGATCTACTCCCGTCATGCATGCGATGATCCTGAAACAAAATACATATTATTGCAAGGTGAATATCACAATAAATATAACAATGTGAATATCTAATAATTTCAACAGGGTAACATGCATTCATATTTCATTTACTTCTCCCTTCTAGTTTTTTTTTATTAAAACCTCTTTCTTATTCAAACTATTAATAACCGTTCCCTCTGCCACTATCAACCTTTATTCCAGACCTTATAAGATCAACGTGATTACTTTTGCTTATCACATTACCGATACCAATTTCACTGGTATCGTCATCACCACCCCATAGGAGTCGATGTAAGGCGATCCCTTTACCCGGGATCCTAACATACACTAAATGTATGATGGCCAATACATGGTGATCCCCTTACCCGGGATCCTAATATACACTGAATGTGTGTTAGCCAATATATGGAGATCCCCTTACCCAGGATCCTAATATACACTAAATGTATGCTAGTCCATTCGTGGCGATCCCCTTACCCGGGATCCTAACATACACTAAATGTATGCTAGCCAATACATGATGATCTCCTTACCCGGGATCCTAACATACACTCAATGTATGCTAGTTTATGCCTCAAATCACACTTCTCATATTTCCTTTGTCAGTGATAATTTCATCACTTGGCAATTCACATAACAACTTTTCACCTTAAATACACATACATTCAGTAATTCACATTTCACATCAATAATTTATTAAATCATGGAATTTAACTAGAAAGTATAGGTGTGAATCACCTACTTGCAATAGAAGCTCTACTCGTGCTCCTCTATTGCTGTTATTGCACCACGCCTGTGGTCCCTCCTGCAAATCACAGGTTTATTTCATAAATTTTCCTCACTCAAGGATATGTTTTATAATAACCATATCAACAACCAATAAGTCTTTCTTTCAGTTATTTCTTAGTATTTTATGTTTTTCTCATTTCACTCATTATTACTGTCGTTCTTTGTACAATCCTAGTTATCATTCCTTTCTTTATATTTGGACTATCACTGTCCAACTGTTACTGCCTCGTTTTTGAACTGTTACTGTCTGATATCTCCTCAGATTTTTAACTATATCTGGAGTTATAGAACTCCGATTCAAGCAAAATTTATGGCGTTGGAAAGGTAAGACATGAGGCTACAAGTTCTATGTTTTGAGAAGAACCCAGTTCTGCCTCTAAGATAGTCAACAGTGCTCATCAACAAACACTTGGACTGTTACTGTCCAACTGTTACTGTCTATTTTTGAACTGTTACTGTCTAACCTCTCCTCAGATGTTTAACTATATTTGGAGTTATAGAACTCCGATTCAAGTGAACTTTATGGCGTTGGAAAGGTAAGACATGAGGCTACAAGTTCTATGTTTTGAGAAGAACCCAGTTCCGCCTCTAAGATAGTCAAAATCACTTATCAACAAACACTTGGACTATTACTGTCCAACTGTTACTGTCCATTTTTGAACTGTTACTGTCTGACCTCTCCTCAGATTTTTAACTATATCTGGAATTATAGAACTCCAATTCAAGCGAAATTTATATCGTTGGAAATGTAAGAAATGAGGCTACAAGTTTTATGTTTTGAAAAGAACCCAGTTCTGCCTCTAAAATAGTCAAAATCACTCATCAACAAATACTTGGACTATTACTGTCCAATTGTTACTGTTTATTTTTGAACTGTTACTGTCTAACCTCTCCTCAGATTTTTAACTATATCTGGAGTTATAGAACTCCAATTTAAGCAAAATTTATGGCGTTGGAAAGGTAAGACATGAGGCTACAAGTTCTATGTTTTGAGAAGAACCCAGTTCTGCCTCTAAGATAGTCAAAATTGCTCATCAATAAACCAGACCTGCTACCCTATAGGGTCTGTCAAGACCCAGTCTCGGTTGGTGACCCATAACTGGAGTTCTATGACTCCAAATTAAGTAAGACCAATTTCATTAGTTAATAAACATCCAAAACTATAATTTCTATGAAGGAACTTGATCCTAATTCCTTCATTCTCCTACCCAAAATCTCCTTGAAGGTCAAGAGACGAAACTGTCCAGATTTATCAACCTTTCCATTTACACACAACACATGAAGTTCTTTACTTTAATGACTCATAATTTTTCCTCAATTCAAGTCTAAGAACTTAATATATAAATTAACATCCAGGCATCAATTCATAATCGACTTGAAATGACTCATAAGACCAGGTTTAGAATATCTTACCTGGTGCGAATTAAGGCTTCGATCCCTCCTTTTCTTTGTAATGACAACCGACCCTTCCCTCTTCTCTTCTTGTTCAATTTTTCTTGTTAATCCCTTTCTCACCAGGGTTTATTTTACCTATAACCCTCAATCTGGGATGGGTTCTTGAAATTTTGGTGTTTCTCTCTTGATTTGTAAAAATAGATATAAAAACTCCTCTTTTCTTTCTTTACGTAGCTGTAGATCTGTTTTTGGTGAGAATCGGAGTATTTATGCTCTATAATTATTTTTATTTGCATTTAGGCCCCTTTTTTTTAAGTGTATTCGTTTTTTGCCCCACTTCTTTTTAGTTTAGTTTATTTTCTTTAATTTAATCCAGCCTTGGTTTTTTTCTCGGGATTTACAGTGTGTGTGTGTGTGTCTAGCAAAAATTAGTTGTTTATAGCCATTACAATCCCATTGATGACTGAAATGGTTGACTAGTTCATATTAGTTAAACCAATTGATTGATAAATTCCTACAGAATTCTTGAATGTTCATCATGTATAAATAAATGATCGACTAGTTCATTTTATCATACTAAACGGTCAACTGGTTCATGTAAAATTCTAGTTTTGACAAATTAATCTATGTGAATTGTTAGAACTATCTATATCAAATTATTTATCAATCCTTTTAAATTGTATGCATAGTGAAGTGTGTGATTTCATTTTACTTGTGCTATCAAGATAAGATAGAAGAATTTACAATATAACACTAAAATGAATATTTAAACTTATTCTTTATTTGCTTCGTTTTGGACTCCTTGATTGATTTCTTTATGAATTCCTTCATACTAGTTAAAATGTCTTTACATAAAACTTGTTTAACATTTATTCTCAACCAAGCATATTATTAGTCCAATTTACATATTATTGTTATCATTATAATATATAAAAACATAAATATATGACCTAAAGGTCAACAACATAGGCATCAATAATTTGCTTATAAGCTTATGTTTATCATTAGTGAAATATTATATCCTTTACCATGGAAGTATACATACAAAATGTATGATATAATTTCTCATTATGGAGGTTCTACATGTGTCTAAAAAAGTTATTGTTTGGACTATATTTCTTATATTAACATCTTGGTCACATGCAAGTAAGTATATGGTGTAAACTTACATGGTTTCAAAATAAAAGATGATGAAGGGTATATAAAAGCTCAAGATGCCTCAATATTAAAAGTAATGGGTTTCAATAAAAGAGAGAAAAATTTCATTTATATATTGATAAGGATAATGTTTATTTATATAGCATGAAGAATGCCAAAATGCTATTCTAGTAAGTCTAATAATGGTAAGCCAGCGATACTAAATTTCCTTTTTTTTATTATGATGAAGTTGAAAAGAACAATAAGACAATGTTGTTAGTTGGGATAAAAGATTTGGATTTTGATGATGCTGAATTGGGTTATGATATGAGAGGTTCTAATGTTGGTGTTGGTGTTGGTGCTGGTATTGATGCTGATATAAAAGGTTTTGTTGTTGGAAATGGTGCTAGTGTTGATGTTGATGTGATGTTCTATTTTCGGTGATGGTGCTGGTGTTTATGTGGGTGATTCTGTTATTGGTGATAGTGTTAATGTTGAAACATATGTTGATTTTAATTCTCGTGTGGGAGCTATTGTGGGAAATGTTGTTATTAATATATGTAGTTATTGTAAGGATGATGAAGGGGAAAAAGATCAAGACTATATCCCTTCTAATAAGGAATGATTTGACAACTTATTGGGTTATAGTTACATTGAGAAAATTGTATATGGTGCTTCAAATTCAAAATATAAATGAAAATTAGTAGTGATGATGATGATGATGTGAATATTGCAGTATGTCAAAGATCTGAGAGTGATAGTAGTGATGAAGAATCTCAAGTTCTCAGCAATATCAATGAATTTAGAGATATGTTGAGAGAATATGAAGTGAAAAATGATTATCACATGAAAAAGTATACTAATCAAGAACAGAAGGTTGCAAAAACATGTATAAGTAAAGGTTGTTATGGAAAAACTACTAATTCAGTTGCACCTATATAAAAGCTATTAATTCACCGTTAATTATAAAAACGTTGCTGCCTCTAATGAGTACTAATCCAAATATTTCAAATAAAACCCTCAATACCATTCTAAAAGATAAGTTTGAGATTAAACCACAACCAATACAATTATGGAGAGTTAGAACCAAGGCAAAATAGTTATCAAAAGAAGTCACAAAGAGTCTTTTAAGAGACTCCCTTGATATGTGCAGTTATTAAAGCAATATAATTTAAGATCATATATGTTCTTAAGGTTTGACCCTAATTATAACTCAAAAGTGCATTCATCGTGGAAGTTTTAGAGGGTTTACATTTGTTTGAAAGAAATGAAAAAAGGCTTTGTAAATTAATGCAGGTCATGCATTGGTATAGACAAATGCAATCTCAAGGGTCTATATTAAGGATTTTGTTGTTTATGATGGTATTGGATTACAATAATGGATTGTTTCCTATCACGTATGATGTTGTTGAGTTTGAAAACAATTACATATAATGATGGTTTTTATATGCATTTTATAGATCCATTAAGCATGATATTTCACACAATGTTTGACAAATAAATGGTAAATTTTATTTTTAGTAAAATGTGTGTGTGATGTTTATAATGTTTTTTTTATCTAACTAAATTTTTTATATTGAAGAGCCTACTTGAAGTCATTATAAAGATATTCCATGATGAAACACACATACATTACAAGCATATTTATACCAATATAAAGAGAAAAAGAATTTCATGGTTTGGAACTCAAGATTTGATTTTAGGGTGTATCAAAAGCTTACACAACTCTTAATTTTGGCAATTATATGAAGGATATTTGGGATGCAATGGTTGATCCTTTGAATTGGTTGAATAACATCCCTCTTGAGCATTGGTCTAGGCATATGTTTGATCATCAAATTAAGGTAAGAAAATATAACTAACAATATAACAAATTCATATAAAGCTGGGTTAGGATCTTATAGTAGATTTAAAGAATATTAGGATGAAACTTATAGCTTTTTGTTATAATAGATTTACTCAGGCTTCAATTTAGAAATTAAAGACCACCCTTTATATGAGGAAGTTATTGGATAATTATGTTTAGAAGGCAAGAAACATAAAAATGATTCTACATAGTTCTTATAAATATTAAGTATGTGAGGGCCAAGCTAGACTTTAGATTGATTTAAAGAAAGGACAATGATCATATAGTGAATGGTTGTTGACTGGAATTCCATGCACGATTATTGTATCTTGTGTGTATCATAACAAGATTAAATTTGAAGATGTATGTCATGTATACTACAATGTTGAAAAATTTAGGATGACATACTTTGAGGTGGTGCATCCATTGCTAGAATTTGATCTCGACCTGAAGAAATGAGATGTAATTGTTCTCCCCCTAACTTGAAAAGGAGTGTGGGTAGACCAAGGAAGAATCAAATAAGGGAAGATGGAGAAGATCAACTTGATACGATGAGGAAGAGGGCTTCCACACTTAGATGTAACATTTACAAGTAGTATGACCATAATTATAGGACATGTTAAAGGGATAGTGTTGGACAATTTTTATGTAACAATGGTGGTAGAGGTGGTATAACTGAGAGGGGATCCAGTAATGGTGTTATGAGAGACTCAAGAGGTGGAAGAGGTAGCATAGGTGATGTTGGTACATCCTCTTTGCAACCCTTAACCCAAAAACAAATGTTTCTTTTATAGTATCTTTATAGTCCTATTAGCTTAAAATGAATATCCGACTAATCTATGCCATCTTCAAATGCAAACTGATAATTTTAGAGCCTATCAACACTCTACCGAAAGTATTTGCGTTGATTGAAGGGTATAAAATAAAATTGGTGATTTTGAGAAAACTATATTGTCTATTGTTGTTGTTGTTGTTGCAACGTGGTTGCAATATATATGAATCAAGGCTACTAATAATAATGTTGACTGATAATGTTGTTGTTAAGAATGTGTGACCATTGATGCATGCATTTTTTTTTTGCATTGTGAATTATGTGTATTTGTTGATACAATTGCTTTATGATTATTCATGGCATATTAATGTTATTGTATTTTGATTTGATTTTATTTGTTTAACATTAGGATAATAGTTAAAAACATTAATATTACACACTAAATCAACTACAAACAACAATGTGATACATGTAAAGCTAGCATTCATATTGTGATTTTTTTATCCAAACTCTACATATTCTTCAATTCATCTAGTTTTTTTTGACATCATGAGCACCTTCTCCACCAATTGTAGTTAATTTAGTTTAATTTATAGGTTTGTATTAATTAATGAAAGTATTGTCGATTAACCTGTCATCACATTTGTAGAAAATCTAATTCTTACTAGCTTCTGTTTTTTATATCCTAACAACTGCTCTATTTTCATATTTCATGCACCTTATACTTTGGAACTTTAGTACATCTAAGTTTTTATAACTTTGTAAGCTAATAACATTTGACGTGGGGGATGACATGTTGATGATATTTGTGAATGTTTTGCTATAATTTTTATTGTGTTGGCAATGCATATGTTATAATTTCTGTTGTGTTGTAATTAGAAGTGTTGTTGGGTGAAAATCTATCAAATTTGGTAGAAATTTAGGCAATGTATACCGGTGATGTTTGCGAGTGTTTTGTTATAACTTTTATTATGATTAGCAATGTGTTTGCTAGAATTTTTTTTATGTGATTGGAAATGTTGTTGAGTGAAGACATTGCAAATTTAATGGAGATTTAGGCAATATATAATGGTTTTTTAGGTTATGTGTTGGGTGGAAATTTGACAGGTTTGTGCATCGGTAACTTCATAATAGTTTTTTGGAGGGAGGGGGTTAAAGTCTTTTTAGTCATTAAATAGAAAATAATAGCAAACCTATAAATAATCAGATAATTTTTGTTGATTTTTTTAGACATGCCATGTAGAGGATGTAAACTATTACACGCGCACCAAATTTTAGAATACAAACTATAATTTTTCAAAACATGATGGGCAAGTGTAAAATGGACCAAAATATTGGATGTTAAGAGTAATTTTCTCTTAATTAAAACATTTTCATTTCATTAATGCTATTTTTTTTATGAAAATTTGTTTATCCAAATATTTATTTGTTGAAGTAAAAAATTATCATAATCATAAAATCAAATTCAATTCATTACTATATTGTGGATATATTAAAAAAATATATGCATAATATGCGTGATCTTTTTTCCTGATTTTAAAAAACTAGAATGGTGGTCGGAAAACTAAGTTGAGCATTTTTAATGGAAATGGATAATAAGATTAAAAAAAAGTCATGTGTTGATAGGTCAGACCTATACACCTAGCTTTAATAAAAAAAAAAATCCAAGATTGTATTTGAGTTTTTTTTCTTAGGAGTGTTCGTCCACTCCTATTTTTTTTAAATGGGTGATAGGTTTGGATGATTGGAAAATCATGGTCTAAGTTTTTGGACCCCTAAACCCTATTATTTAGCTTATTTTCACTTGAAAATACCTAAAAAACATAATATTAACCTTAAAAAATCATTTACCAACCCTAAAATTACTCTAAAACTATAAAATCAGCCGAGTAAAAAAAAAAAAAGGGACCCTGATCAACTTTTATTGCATTGTTGGAGGAAGTCATATTGAGAAGAGCCATTGACATAAAGATCATTCATTTTGGTCATTAAGATGTGGCTGACTGACAATTGTCTCTTTTATTTTTCAAACTTATGAATTAAAAAATAAACAAAATAAACTTTTAGATTAAAAGTAATTTTTTTAAAATAAAGCGACCAAGAAGGAGGAAAGAGAAAAATGGGAGGAGTGAAAAATATTTTTGTCGCGTGAATTTGAATTTCTCATGTTTTATACTTTGGCCCTCTTTTGTTAAATTTCATCTCTCTAACAAATTATAGGAAATTGGTGATTAAATTGGTCAAAGAAGGTTGTAATTGAAAAAAGTTTAAGGATTAAAATGAAAAAAAAAACTATATGTATTATGGATTACTAGAGTGATTACCTAGTTGTTTTAATAGATTTTATAATTTAATCCATTTAATTTATATTTTCATCTTAAAACCTATCAAGGATTGGTTAATGCATTTCAATACAAATATTATATTATAATTATAATTATAAAAGAAACTAAAATAGTTAGGTTTTGAAAGAGTGAAAATCGTTGTTACTAATCTCAAATCCATTGTTCATTTCTAAAAAGCTTTTTTATGTTGATTATCAAACTTTTTTATTTTTTTTTGTTATTCATCTTGCAATTTATGTGTTGTGATTTGTTTTTTAATTTGGATGCTTTCACTTGTGCTAAGTATAGAAGAACATTTCAACGCTAAATTAAAGATTGATATTATGAAATAGAATTTTAGGTTATAATTTAAAAAATTAAAAAAAACACAAGGATTAAATTTAACATAAAAAACATATTTATTTTTTTATTTTTCAGTGTTTGAAAATCTTCAACTTGATCCTTAATGTTTCAATTTATGTAGTATTGGGTTCGCACATGTTGATATAGAAGAGAAAGTCACAATAAAATATTAAGGATAAAGAAAGTGTTTAGTTAATAATATTTCAGTCATGTATATAAAAAAATTTATCTTAATATCAATAAATTTGTTTTTTAAATAAAAATTGAAAAGAGAGGTTTTGTTCATCATATACATGTTTTTTATTTTGGCCCTAGCATGTGGGCCAGTCTTTCTAAACATGTGAGTTGTTTTTTTAGACTTAAGTGTTTATGGTCTGTTTGTTATACAACCCTTAATTTTATTTTATTTTTATTTTAAATCTTAAAATAAAGTTATTTTTAAATGATTTTATTAAAAATGATATTGAAACAATTTTTCAATTATGTTATAAATCTCAAGAAGATGAGAGCTTTTTACAGAAATATTAACAATTATTTTATGAATAATTATATATTAAATTAATATGTATATATTTTTTAAATTGATTATTAATATTCAATAGAATATCTATTTTATTATTATAATTTTTTTTATAAATTTATCATTCTTAACTTTATTTTTACAAGTGCGTAAAAATTATTCATGAGTTTATTGAAGCTTACTTCTACAATCTCAATAAGGTTTTATTTTAAAAACGATACTTTTAATAAAAAAATAAAACATAAATAAAGAAAGTTTTTGATTAAAAGATGCATTTGTTCCTTGCCATTAGATTTTATCCAATAGTGCTAATAAATTATTATCCAAAAAGAAAATTACATAAACGAGAATAATTTTGATGAAAAAAATGAATTTTTCTTTTAAAATTATATAATTAAATAAAAATAATTTTCAGAAAATGCTCACAACAATAGAATAATTAATAATATTCTATTTATTACTTTCTAGAACTAACTTTAAAAAAATAAAGAGATACAATTAGAAAAGAAAAATCCTAAATAAAAATATTTTTATCATTTTTTATAGATTATAAATTTTATATTATTTTTTTTTCTGTGTCAATCTCTTTTTTTAAAATGGATCACATGAAGGACCGCTAGAGACCATCTAGTGACTGTACTTCCAATAGGAAACTCCACCAATTTGCAATTAAGGCAGCTAACTTTTATATTGAAGCATGGAGGTTTCAATAACAATGCGATGCAAATTGTACACAAATTTCTTTTTTTTACCAAGGCATAAAAGCATGCAATGGAGAAAGCGACACCAAGGTACAGTGCACTTGAAATAGGGACGAAAGCCGAGTGGGTACAGGATAAAAGTCGATAAGATAACACGATTCTTAACAGAGACATGCCTTGAAACCTTCAGACTTGGACTGCCTTAGCAGAGTAGCATCTGGAGTTTTAATCTGCCGTCCAGCTCTGCTCAACAACTTCCCTCACTCTCCGGTTGTACTCCCGCTTGGCTTCACTGAACATCCGAGCAGCTTCTGAATTTGCAGGAGAATTGGGGTTGGGGTCACAGAGCAACGACTGAAACAAGTTCATGTACAAACTCAATCAACAGAAGTCATTCATGCAGTAAACTTACTCAAAGCAAATCATTATGGGATGCTATACTATTGTCGGTATCAGAGTAACAAATGACGAGTAAATTTATGATGTTTTTGGATCTGAATTCTACAGTCCTGAGCAATTTAATTACAGTGTAAGTCATCGTATGAGGGAGAAGAGTAGGTAGATTGCGAAGTTACTAATTATAAAGGGTAAAGAACATCCACAAACAATAGCATGTCTCCTTCAAGTTCTCAGTCAAGAAATTGAATCTTGTTCCTTCTTCTGCATGTTCAAATCTTTAAAATCCCTTTAAGAAATACAACTCAAAGGCAATCAAAGTCCAAACTAGTGTCAGATAAAAAAAAAAGTCGTAATGTGTTCATTATTGTCCAAGTTCATCAAATATTACTAACACCATGCATCCTGTGTTTATCTGATCAACTATCACCCGGTCTTCTATTATTAAAACTTACATATCAGCAGTTTGTTAAGGATTTCTAGGCACTCTTATACCAAAACTTAAATGGCAGATACGGCTTCATGTTTTACCATTTCTGGGAAAGGAAAGGGAGCACAATGCTGAAATCATGCAAGATGTGATGCAGGAGATAAAATAATAAGATCTATGTGATCTGTTTAGATTCTAGATTGCGGGGGTATTTTAATATTTTCAAGGTTTGCTGGAAAATCTTTTCCACACCCTTACATTCCAGCAGAAATCCAAATAAATCAAAAGCCTAAACAGCCTCTGAAAGCTGGATCCAGAACAACCCCACGGTTGTCCTGCATCAAGATGTATTCCATGTATGGTACAGAATTTGTGAGCACAAATGATACTCATCAAATACCATGGCTGGGGTTGATTTGTACAAACTGCACAACTAACGCATGCTAGAAACAAAAATTTATTCACCACACCGAAGTTCTCTCGTATATAAGTCAATTTATAAGCTGGAATCCAATAAAAAGTTGTTCGGATCACTAGGAAATGCAACAAAATTCATTTCAAAATTCAGCTCAGTATCAAGCAAGGCACTGGGTACTTCGATGCTGAATTAAATTTATTGCTATAGAAAGTTCTCTCCTTTTCTTTCTGTGTTGTCTCAAGTGAATTGACGAGGGAGTTTTGGGAAAAATTAATAATTTCCTTAGTAATTTTAGTTTTCCCATATAGTTGAGAATAGTTCTGTGATTTAGATTCTTTAGTTGCCACATGATTAGCATGTGACTTTATTAGAGATTTCATTTCCAACAAGTATTAGGATTAGGCTTTAACTAGCATAAAAGGGTGTGCCTAGGCTATTTCACAGGTTGTCTTATTTTCTATCATTCAATATATTCTTTTGATATTTTCTACAGATCCTAAACCCATTTTTTTCTAGTTCCAGCTTCAATATTCTTCAAATTTTAACCATGGTGCCATAACTTGATGCTTATCATTGTAATCTCTTCCCACCCTACATCATGAATGCTTCAGTGCATGAACCTTGAGAAACACAAATTCAGGAACACATGAAGCATATATGAGTGTATCACTGGTCACATAGAATAAACTAATCACTATACCATCCAATGATAACATAATTTCTGCCATACCTGTATAGATGTGAGTATAGCTGCCACATCATATATAGGACTCCACTGATTCTGTAAAATATCCAAACAGATACTTCCATCTGCATAAACTGATGAATTCATAGGGAAAATTAAGCAGTGAGTCATAATAATGTGAATGCTACACTGATGATAATTCAAGCACTTACTGTTTGGATGAAACATTCGTGAAACAAATCGCACTGTGGGTGGTTTGTTTGGATAATCCTCGGAAAAATGAAGAGTCAATTTAAATGTGCCTGGAGAACTCAAAAAAAAATTGATTCATGTAAATTTAATTGTTACAAGAAATTGTAACAACGAGGTTATTGAAGCAATGACAGCAAAATAGAAAAAGACCAAAAAATTGTCTTTTCACTTGAAGTTATGCAGCAAGCACATATGGCTGCATAGCTGGCCTATGACTAGATAATTTTTCATGATTCAGCAGTAAACATGCAAGCTAACAAAAAGTAGACTGGTCAAATAGCTGCTCATCTTCAGCTTCACCTTGGGCTTGGACTTAAATAGCCTAACAACTTCAAATCACACATTGTGGCAAATTATTTGATTTCGGCATGACTGACCAACTATAGTCAGACAAACTAGAGCTTATCCTCTTACATTTTTAAAATTATTTCATAAAAAAGAGAGGAATGTACAAGTAAAGCTTCAGAAAATACTCATCTGGCTAAGTGAGGAACTAAACACAAAAATTCAAAGCAAGAGGCACTCCAGTCTCACTGAATGCAAAGTCAGGGTAATACTTATTAAAGCACTTGCAACAAAACACCCTAAAGAAGCAATAAATGCTATCCCAACCCACAAAAATAACCTCAATGTGTAATAGTCCTTGACAATTTTCTAGAAGTCCTCTCCACTACAGCACTCAAGTAAGGAAAAAAGAAAGAAAGTAAAATTAGCGTAGCACCTCAAAATCCCACAACCACCCCACTCCAAGAACCTATTAAAGGATGTTGAAACTTGACTTGAGCTCCATAAACTATTTGGCTTCGGTTTTTGTTTAACCTGATCTCATTAGTTCGTGTAGTAAAAATGAATTATTCTGATAATTCTTAGAAGTCAAACTACTGAAAAATGCAAGATTTGCCTATGAAGCATATTATATTTGCATGTCAATGCATGGTTACACACTAATATGCCGTGTAATGCAATACTTCAACACAGTTAAGCAACACAATGATTAGACTAGACTGGACGAGAAGACGACCAAGTTTAACTTCAGTTTGCACTTGATTCAATAAGGTACAATTTCAAACCAGCATTCTACAATGAGATAAAGCAGAGTGTGTTCTTGTTTTGAATATATAGAGTAATGTAATTGTCCAGCATCTGAACATTCATGAAGTCAAATGAAACAGATGCATATAATCCAAGAAATTTCTATGGGGACATTGAAACATTGAAAAAAAATAATGCAGAAACACATAGATTGCATGGAAACATGAGCTCATCCATCTAGCACATCCTTTCCCAGAGTACAAGCTTTAGAGCAAGGATTACTCACCTCCATCCCATGGAGTGTCGTCTGGACTGCGATCAAAATCAGACAAAAATAGCTTAACAAATTGTACTTATATATATATATATATATATATATATAAATGAACAAAAGGACGAAGAAGCAAGGGAAAAAAGTTTTTCCAGAATGGCTTCTTAACTTACCCAAAAATCACAGCATTCCAAAGCATTATGTTGTTATCTTGAGGTGCTCCACTGATGCCTGCAGGCGGGTCTTGATGCAACCTCTTAAAATCTCTCATCAATCTCTTCCGTGCAGGAGTCGACATTGCGGGGGGCACCTGCAAAGCCAAATCATCAAACCTTTAGAAAAATCCCAATTCAATTTCAACCATCAATAAACACAACATAACAATGATTGGAAAAATATAAATAGGCAATCCTTCTAATAGTTATCACAGCATAGGATCACATAACTCAATTAATAAAATCTTGGGCTTTCTCCCTACAATTCATGTGCTGTATATCTTAAGACAAAGCGAATCCCGATAAAACCAAAAACCCATCAATCAATCTACCAAGCGGCAAAACAGTTAGGGTTTACGATTTCTTCATATCTTCTGATTTTATTTATGCATATACATACAGATCTAAAAATAAACAAATAAGAAAGTAACAGCAGATATAAATGAATTAGTAACCTGTAAGAAGAAGAGATAGAGAGGTGGTTTCCTCTTCTTGTTTTTTTCTTTGGGAGCTGAGGATGGATTGAAGAAGAAACAGAATCCAATATTTTTTTTAAAAAAAAAAAAGAGAGAGAGAATCAAGCTTCTTCTTCAATTCTCTGTAAAGAAATTGGAATGGATTGGATGGATGATGCTCGGCTTATTGAGTGCGTGAAGAGACCGACTCATCCGATTCCGTCCCTACCACCTATCTAATTCACTTTCACTGCCGGTAAAACGTAAAAACTGTACTATTTTTTATAATTAATTATAGCCTCCAACACCTGATCCTATTTTTTCTTTTCTTTTTTTTGCCCTATATATTCACCATTGTTCTATTTCTAATCATATAGTTCGAGATTTTTTAATTTTATCCTTGTATTTCTTTAATTGTTTTGCCATTTACTACTAAATAACTAAAAAATATGAATTTTTCATAATTTGATTTTCTTCCTCATACATCCCTCTCATTTTTCATTTAAATCCTCGTATGTGTCATAATATTTTTCTCAAAAACTAAATTCAAATGGTAAGTTGGGGATGATGTTGGGAACTTCTTGAAACTAGAAGGGTAACATGGAAAAACTTTAAACATAGGGGTTGAAGTCGAACATAGATGAGGGACAAAAACTAAATCTATCCACAGACAAAAATGTGGTCTCCCTTTCTTATCTTGTTTAACATCGTTTTTTTAAATATTTTTTATTTAAAAATATATTAAAATAATTTTTTTATTTTTTAAAATTTATTTTTAATATAAACATATTAAAATAATTTAAAAATATAAAAAAAATTAAATTTTTACAAAAAAACACACTTTAATATGTAAATAGCATGAGATGAAAATACACAGGACAATACAGAGGAGCATTGCTCTGTTTGTACACTCTCTCTTTAAGTGTGTGTGTATAACTATATATATAATTTCATTTCTTTTTTCACATTAAAGAGAGTCAGTTGATTCGATCGAAGGTTTGAATTCTAGATTTTAATTAGGTCATTGAATCGCTAGAGTTAATAAGATTTTAATAAGAAAACAAAATTAATAAATTATAATTAAATTTTTAAACGAATTTTATCAGATTAACCAGGTCAACCTATTAGGTTAGCCAGGTTACTCCAGATTTGATTTTTTTTATTTTTTTTAAAATTCAAATCGATTCCAACCCTAAATTTGTGAGTCCTAGATCCTGCTAGACCGGTTTCAAAACTATGCATAAAAATGACAAGTAGTAACTATAAGTAATTTTATAGTGGAACTATATATATATATATATATATATACACACACACACACACACACACACACACCAGAGGGGTATTAGAAGCTCTCTCTATATTTTATGGAGGACAACACTTGATGTACCTAATAATTTTGATTTAATGATATTAGAAGTTCCCGTGGTATTGATTTTTTTAATAAAGACTTTTTTATAGTTTTTGTTTGGGTAATTCAGTCCGTATGATTTAGTCAATTTTGTAGAAAATATCCTTTTGTCTATAATCAGCTTAATTTCCTATTATTTTTTACTTCTATAGGGGAGAATGGACACGATTCAGCTTTTCATTGATTCTCTCTCTCTCTCTCTCTCTCTATATATATATATATATATATATACACTAAAACTTTGAAAAACAAATATTAAAAAATTCAAAAAAAAAAAAAAATATTGTTAAAATTTGTAAGATTTTAATTATTTATAGCTACAAATTATATTTTGAAAATTTTAATTATAGTGGAAGTTTTTTACATACTTTTAAAAATACAAGAAGATAAGAAAATGATTATTATTGATTAATTTATGCTAGATTATTTTTTTTATAGTTGAATTTTTATTTTATTTTTTAAATCAAAAGAAAACTTCTAGAAAAAAAATTTATGTAAAGATTATAAAACCTTAAACATGAAATCAGAACTTTCATGCAAAATTAAATTGAAAGATCATGCCTATGAAAAAAAATACACAAAATTGAATCATATATGTTTAATCAATAAATACATAATTTTATCCTTCATTAATGAAGTAAAAAATAAATTACTAATTTTTTTTTAAAAAATAAAAATATAATAAAAGACACTTTTTATGATAAATAAATAGACATTTAGCTAAAAAAATAAAGAATTTTAAGAAATAACAACAAATACAACATATCATTAATGAAGTAAAAAAATAAAGCAACACTTATTTAATAAAATAAATTAAATAAAGAAAAGACACTTTTCTATGGTAAATAAATAGATAGTTAGCTAAAAAAATACAAACAAATACAACATATATTAATAAAAAAAAATTAACAATAAGTTTTTCAACCATTCTTTAATTTATTTTTTCTCTTTAGAATAAAGGGAAAAATTCAAAAACATTTACATTTATAAATAAATTAAAAAGTTGGTAAGAAAAATTAACACTTATGTGTTAAATTTCTTAATACTTGTTTTTGAGATTTTAACAATTTTTTTTAATTCTTCGAACCAATAAAAAACTAACATGTATTTAATAAAAAATCGGATTGACTATAGACGAAGACATCTTCATTGTTGGTTAAGGAAATATTTAATTATTTAAAATCTACAGGACCAATTAAATTAAATTTAATAAATTATAGGCAGTTTTAATTACTCTATAAAAGGACCTCTCAATTTCAATACGGTATTTGTTCTTAAATTAAATATACATATCTCAAGCATTAAAAATATTAAAGGTGTATTTAAGAATGTGGTAGTGGTTGCAGTTCAAAATATTTTTCACTTAGAAATACATTAAAATAATATTTTTTAATTTTTTAAAAATTATTTTTAATATCAGCACACCAAAACAATTTAAAAATATATAATTTTAAGCAAAATAAATTTAAATTTTTAAGAAATGCAGTTTCAACCAATATTCAAAATTAAAGATTAAATTAAGATTAACGTATGTGTCAATAAAACAATAGTTTGACTTGCATTAAGATTTAATAAACTGTTTTATCTTATACCAATATTTTTATAGAATTAAAATTATTTATGTAAACAAGACTCAAACATTTTAATAGCATAAATAAAGCTAGATATTACTACGAATGATGGTCATCATCGTATATTTAGATTCCTATAATATATCATTTTTCTCTAAAAGGTTTTATCATTTTTATTTTCTTTATTGCTTTCTTCACTATTTTTCTTTATTTCTTATGCATTTAAGTTTCCAACAAACATTTTCTTCTTTAGAACTCTTGTGTTTTATTTACATGGTATTGTTTTTAGAAAAAATTACCCTTATTGAGGGTTTAAAGTCTAAAATTCTCGTTTCATTTATTTAAAGATAGTTATCATCTCGTCACAAGTTCAATCCTAAATATAAATTAATTGGCATTTAAATCTCTTTAATGCTGATATAAGAGCTCCTTAAATAAAATTGGAGAACATAACTTATAACATGACCTACAACAGCAACATAGTGATGGTCAACCAGACCATACAAGTCATATTTGATTAGTTGGATCATATATAGAACAAACTTCATTAGAATATGCCTGACATCACATGGACATACATACATGGGGGAAATTGTAGGGAATTATACAATAATAAGCACTTCAATAGAGGAGTTTAGAACAATTATGCCTCTTACAAAAAGGTATTTCCCCAACATACCACTTATAGTAACGAACACAACCCAACTTAAACGTGATAGCTCTCGATACACTAGTGATAGACATACCTATAGATGGATCTTTATCATCTAGTTCACCACTATAATATAGAACTACATCCGAGCAAATTTCTAATACCTTCGTATAGTTCTTTCATAAAAACAGAACTTATAAAAAGATCAAGCCTACAATTAGAGGAGGCAAAAGTTAGTGACTTGTTATTTCCTTTGCATTCATCCTCCAATCAACATTATTATGATATTTACTTGGTTGCAGCAGTGCTAGAAAGTTTCTTGCTACCATGAAAAAGAACATCATCTACACCTACAAGAGGAAGCTCTGGAAGCAAGATGAATGCCAATAAGATAATGAAAAATATAAGTGGATCAAGTTTTAATAGTGATTAAAGTAGAGTTAGGTTGTAGATAAATTTAGACAATCCCAATTCTATTTTTGCCTTTTTGGTTTTAAAAAGAGAGAGTTTAATTTAGTTTATCCATTTGCAATTTTGTTTTTGTTTTGTATTTGATATACTAACTATATATCCTTTATTTGTGCTATCACTAACTTCATCGTGTGGGTTCCTATGATTTAAGGGGTATCTTAATTCTATCTCATAAGTTTGATTTGCTTCAAATACTCTATTCAAATTTTTATTGTGGTTTAAATTTTCTCCCATTACTCATTTTTGTCCATTTCTATCATGATAATAATTAATTTTTTTGTAAATTTTAATTACATCATTTTTATTCATATGTTAAAATAATTTCTCTTTATATATACATATATAATAGATAATATATGAAAATTTTGAATAATTTCTAAGCAAATGCTATTTTGATGAAATATCCTGAGTTTTTTTTTAAAATCACTTCAAAAGTTCCAACTCACTACCAGAAAATCTATGAATACAAACGCAATCACCAATGGAAAATTTCATTAGTATTTTAGGGTGACATTTACCGACTGAATATTTTAAGGTGTTTTTCCGATGAATAATTGTATGACGTAATTTTAGAGCGGTGACATTGTGTTTGGTTTACATTCCGGCAAGCATTAGTTTTCTAGTTTTGGTTTGACCTATAATTGGGTAAAGCAAAGTATTTTCTGAGAGCTTTCTTATTGGAAGATCAATCTCCTCTGCTATAACCTTAACGTCTTGCACATTGAAAAGAACGTGTTTGAGAATATTTTCAATACGATTGTAGATGTGAAGGGGAAGACAAATGATAATACAATGCTAAAATGGATATAGTGTTGTTTTATCACCGTAAAAATATAGAGTTAGTTTATGCTGGGTCACGGGTCGTAAAGCCAAAACAAGCTTCACCTTAGATAAGAATGCACAACTACTGGTGTACCAATAGCTGAAGAGTCTGTGTTTTCTCAATAGATATGCCTTGAATATATCAAGGTTGGTTAATTTGGAGGATTGCATATTGTAAGGAATGAAGAGCCATGATTTCCACGGGTTTATGCAAACACTCATTCCATTAATTTACCGTGATTTATTGCCAAAGAGGATATGAGATGCACTCATGGAGATCAGTCATCTCTTTAGAGACATATGCTCCAGTAAGTTGTAGACACAACACATTAAGAGGCTTAAAATGAATATTGTTGAGACAATATGCAAACTTGAGATGATATTCCCTTCATTGTTTTTTACTCTATGGAGTATCTACCATACATTTACCGTATGAGGTAAAAATTGGAGGCCTAGAGTCCAGTAGGGGTGAGCAAAAAAACTAAAAAATCGATTAAACCGAGAAAACCAGAAAAAAATAACCGAAAAAACTGAACCGTAAAAAATAACTGATTAAACTGATTAGAATTTTTAAAAAACTAACCGCTTTGATTTAGTTTTGGTTTTATAAGCCTGAAACCGAAAAAGTCGAACCAAACCAAACCCAAACTGAAAAGAACTCGAGCCAAACAAAAAAAACCAGATTCAAACCGGAAAAAACTAAGCCAAACCAAAAAACTGAGCCAAATCAAAAAAACAGGTTTGTTTTTCTAAAATAACCGAACCGAAACCAGTCAGTTTTAACTAGTTTTAGTTTTTTTTTGAAAAAAAATGGTTTGGTTACTTTGTTTTTAATAAAAAACGAATCAAACCGAAAATGATCACCCCTATAGTCCAGTATAGATGGATGTATCCATTCAAGAGGTTAGATATTACATATGCAATGTAATCTTTGATATTATTTTCATTGTTTTTGTTAATTGAAAACATTCATTTTATTCCATGCAAGTACTTGTTCAACCTTAAAAATAAAATAAAAAAAATAAGGCGCATATTGAGGCATTAATATGTGAGGCCTATATTGTTAAGGATATCTCAACATTTATCTTGTACTATTTCAAGCCTCATTTTAGAATAAGAATCAATCGCGTACCAGGGCATGACAATGGTGATGAAATGTCTTCAAGTGGAAACTTATCAATATTCTCCAATCTTGGACGACCCGTAGCAAAAAATGCTATCAGGGGAAGATATTTGTCTGAAATAGAATTCAGACAAGTATATAAATATGTGCTATTTAACTACGATGAACTAAGACCTTCTATTTAGTAAGTATACTACTTAAACTTTGTTATTAATGAACTATTTCTCTCATGTAATATAACAAACTCATACATTGTTAAATACCTTGTATGCAACATTGTCATTATTTTCTGTCTAATAACTCACAGCTGATTGAATATCAAATCTTTCGATTACAAGATAAACAATTTGCAAAGTGGTTCAGAACATATATAAGTACTATCACAAACTCATTATCTATCAAGATACTTAATTTTGTTATAGAATTTTTTATCACTATTCATTGTTGTACTTGATGTACCAGATTTATAAAATGGGAAAGAATGCTAATGCTACATTATCTTAACTAAGTCTGGATCCTGAAAAAAAAGTGAAGTGCTATAATAGATATTTTTTAAATGGATATGTGTTTCATACTAAAGAATATGGGCAGGGTAGAAAGACATATAATAGTGGGGTTTGTGTTAAAAGATCGAATTCTAGTGAGTTTGAAGTTGACTATTATAGGAAATTAGAAGAGGTAATTGAATTGCAATATCATAGCAAGCATAATAGAGTCTTTTTATTCAAATGCTATTGATATGACACCACTAACAGAGGAATCAGAGTATATCCTTATCATAGTTTGGTCGAAATTAACTCAAAAGCTAGACTTCGCAACATCAAAGATGTCTTTGTTTTCGCCAAACAATGCTAGTAAATTTATTACACATACACTCCTTCTTTTAGAAATGATCGTTCAAGAGTTGATTGATTTTCATATTGAAAACCAAACCCAATATCGAGATTGTTCAGGATGAGAACAATGACTTAAATGTTGAAGATGATGTCTTTCAAGTAAGTGAGTTGGTTTAACCATATCGAGTTGCTCCATCAATTGACTTGAAAGAAAATTCAAATTTTCACGTCTTTGATAATAGTTTTGTTAATGCTGATGCTGAGGAGTTGAATGTTGTTTTGAGTTCCAGAGGACAAGTACAAGTTGATGAGGACGATGATAACGATGATATCAATGTATAAGATTGTGTTAGAGCTGATGACAAGTCAATTGAATAAGAAAAAGACAATTCTGACTAACTATGAAAACACAAAAGTATTGTAATGCCATAAACGATAATGTAATAGTTATTGATGAAATTCTCAACAAAAAAAATATTTATTTTATAATTTTTATGTGAATTGGTGTTATTGTGTTATGCATATAGCTTTTAATTTAAGTATTTGTAAGATGAATTGATAGAAAATATAGGTAGATGTCTCATCGGTGCAATGACTGCCTATTTTATTCACCACTTTCCAATGATTTTTTTTATAGACAGCCGTTGCTTAGTATAGTCTAGCAACAATGACAATGGTTAATTACAAAATAATAAAACTAAGAAGAGCAACAACAATACCTCATTTTTCTTAGGCAATGTTTAGACATTTTCTTACATTTAAAAATAAATTGTCAGACCCATGATAGAACAGGGGTCAATTATCAAGTGTACATCTAAAACAAATCATAAACGATATTTTATATTTTGGTACAGATTAAAAAGGGAAAAGGAAAAAAAATACCTACTCAAGTTCAAATATTGGTCACCATCTCTATATGTACATATTTATTTTTTATTATGTAATTAATTCCTATATCCATACCAGGACAATTAAAACTAATTACACAAACTATACTCAGTTGGCACGATCATTTTTGTCAACAGCAGACGCGGATGCATTCGTAGGAGTAGAAAATGGCAATGAAGGTGGCACAAACATTGTCATCGAACTTGGAGCTGGCTGAGAATTTATTGAAGACGTCGTTTTGTTGAAGTAGTTTGCACATGGATTGCCGTTTGGAGGTGATGATGAGAAGCTATTAGTAACCGGTCCCCGTTCCGACTTTGGAAATAAATTATTAACAACACCTAGATTTGCAACACCAGTAGCGCTACTGCCAGTTCCAGTGCCAATGATAGAAGTGAGCGCAGCTGCTAAAGCAGATTGGAAACTTGGGTCTGCTGTAATTGCCTTGGTTGCAGCAGCTATGGTATCGGCCGACAGGGACTGCTGAGAAGTAGCAGATGCCAGGTCATTAATCTTTTGCGTGTAGAACTGATCATAAATGTTACTCTGATCCATAGCTGGTCTTCCAATGTTTAAAGTTCCAAGTTGGTTAATCCTGTTGTGAGACTGGCCGGAAGCAGGGAGGAAACCATTGCCCCAAGGCATTGCGTTAGACGAATCAGAGGAGCCAAAGTTGAGGCTTGTTGAAGCAAATTTTTGAATGGTAGGCCGGTAGCTTGAAGTAGTAAATCTATTGAAATGAGATGAAGCACTGGAATATGGGTTTGAAGTGAGGTCAAGAGTGATTGTAGGGTATGGAGATGAAGATGACAGTGAAGAGTTGTGCAAGTAGAATTGCTTTGATTTTGAGTTATCGGATAGATAGTAGTTTAGTCCATGGAGGTCAACGGCGATGGTGCCGGAGTTATTGAAACCTGCAGTTCCTGCAGAGCTCGATGACGAGCCAGACAGTAACATGGAAGCAGCTGCAGAAGTTGTAGAAGCCATAGCCGTGGCAGAAATAGGAAGTGGGTGGTTGTGCGTTCCTTCATAGGTGGTGGTTAAGATGGACATATCTTCAGCACATCTTTGTACCTGAATTTACGCAAGAAGCTATGCGTACTTAGAATTATTGAAAAAGGTAATAAATTACATATATACTGGTTCAAGCACTGTCAAATAAAAAATATAGCACGTTCAGCTGTTTTAATTCCTTTTCTCTTGTTTCTTTTTTTTGGCTGAATATGTTCTTAATTTTATTAAAAATGGAAAGGAAGATAGAGCAATATCAGGCCGTTCTTAATTATTATTATTATTATTATTATTATTATTAATTATTTTTTGATAAAGACCGTTCTTATTTGAGAAGGTGATTTGTGGTTACCTGTTTCCGTACTGGGCATGATGGTGCAACAGTGCAGCGATAGTACGCTCGAGGACATGGGTTCCCTTTGGCAATTTTTTGCCCATATTTTCTCCATTGGCACCCGTCATTCATCTGTATATGCATCACCTACTTGTCATTGCAATATTATCATAACAGACTACATTCATTAAGGCACAAATTTCTCTGACCCTTGTAGCTTTGGGTGTTATGTGTTATATATATATAACAGCCTCCTTTCAAAAACTTAAATAGTTATATAAGATTTTAAAATATAATTTATGTTATTTTTTAATACACTTCTTTAATTGAAAGTTTTTTAAGCTTAAAACTTGTATAAACATACATTATTTTATACTTAATTTTTATCAAATAAATAAAGATAGCAAGTTGAACTCATGACCGCTTGATTATCAAGACTCTAATACTATATCATAAAATTATCTCAACCTAATAAAACTTAATCTGTTAAATAAGATTTTAAAATATAATTTATGTTATTCTATGATATTAAGCTATGTGTGTTTTTTAGTAGTAAAAATATTTCCACAGAGAATCAATCTTCTAAGTAATTAATGAATCAATAAGAAATTATTTATATTGTTTTTTTTATTTCTTGATGAGGAAGGCTCGTTTGTTGAAAAAACATAGATAAAAGAAAAGGATTGAATATATCAAAGTTTATAATGACGCGCGCGCGCGTGAATATATATATCGTCAATTTGAAGTTAACGTCCGCATATATATTAATACTCAGTATATACTAACCGTTGGGGTATCGCATCTAGCTCTGACAGAAACCCTGGCTTTCTTTGCAGGGTTTTGTTGGGGAACTTCATCATCTCCTCCTCGCATTGTCTTGAGAACTTTACTGGGTGGCCAAGTCTCCCCGGCTTCTTCCTTTGGCTCACCAAAACTGTTCTCGGGGCTTGGATTCGGCAAAGTCTCATTCGTAGCAGATTTAGACGCTTCAAATGTGCAGAGTGATCCAAGAGAGAGGCTTTCTTTAACTTGCTCATCGTGATTTTTCCCCTGGCTAGAAGTCTTATTATTCTTTCCATCCCGTTTAGGTTCGCTCGAAATTCTTCCAAGGGTAAGCGACACGAGCTCGTGTTCTTCAGTTCCTTGATCATGATCATCGACAGTATCTGTAGATTTCTTAGTTTCTTCTTGCTGAATAATCTCATAGAATTGCACTTGAAGGGTCCGATAATCCTTCACTACACGATCCAAATGTTTTTTTAGCCTTTGATTTTCTTTTCTTACTTCACCCATCTCAGCTCTTGCAGATTCAAGCTGATCATCCTGCACATGCAGATATTGAGAAAACAATCTTAATGTTAGTATTGTTTCTGTTGATAAAGCTACAATCTACAAGTGTGAATACTACATTAGTACCACCATCCATATGGGACCATTATCTTATATTAAAATTTAATTTAATTAAAAAAACAAAAATTATAAAATTCAAATTCATAATTAATTCAGATACTAAACCAAACAATTATTTCAATTCAAAAACATGATGTCCTGAACTCTAGCTAAACCTCGAGATGAATGGCCTTTCCATACTCCATCCAGTACTTGAGAAGTAGGTATTTGGTCTTACAATGGCCACAAAAAAGCTTTGAGAAATATTAAACTTGAGATTTCATGGATATGATGAGATTAAAAGTTTACCACCGAACCATTTTTTGATATGAAGAAATTAAAAGCTTAAATTTGATTATTTTTTTTTTTGAAAAGGAGAGAATATTAGTTCCAAATTGAGTTAAAACTCATTGAAATCTATCCTCATGAATTTAAAAGCAAGTGTGCCGATTCATTTAAATAGGATCCAAAGAAAACTGAGAGGAATAAGGAAATTTCAGGCATAATTGTTTAGTTTAGATATTTTAATATTTCTAAGAATATATATATATATATATATATATATAATTGGCAATAAAAACGTGAAGAAATGATTCTAACCTGTTCCTTTTGGCAGGAAGATTCTTTTGCATCAGCTTCCATGGTGGTTCGTTCATTTGTAGTCCCTACAATCACCTGTTTAAGCATTGTAATTATTAAAAAATCATCTTGATTTAATAATTTAAATTGTTAGATAATGATTCAAGATATAATTTATATTATTTTCTAATATACCTCTTCAAATGAAAGCCTTTTGGATTTTAAATTTACACAGGCTCACACTACCTTGTGTTTAATTTTTATCAAATAAAAAGGGATACTGATGAGATTCGAACTACTGACTACTTGACCATCAAAACCCTGATACCATATTTAAAAATTATCTCAACCTAATAGTTTAAGCTGTTATGTAAAATTTTAAGATATGATTTATATTATTCTATAACATTAATTAATAGGAAAAAAAAACCCGAAAAGGAAAAAACATGGTGTTAAAATGGGTCGGGTTTTGTCAACCCTTACTAGTTTGCAAAAATAAACAAATAAAAAAATCTTTCTAGTTTGAATTCAAAAGTCCAATAATGGAGTAAACCTAATGCTTCATTTTTATTTAATCATACAAGAAAAAACCTAATGCTTCATTAATTTTTATTTGATGTATAGAAGAAAAAAAAAGAGAGTAAAGCTTCTTGATCACTAGACCAATCCCTTGAAGTTATATAAACAAAACTATACCACCAAGTTCATATGACTGTTAGACCAATCTAGATTCTTAGGTCTCAGAATCTTACAAAATCTTCGATATATATTCCAAGAAGTCATTTTCGTGTGGTAATATGGAATTATGATTGGTGTTGTTATGGTTCTTGATAAGAATTGTCTGATCGAAACTTTATTAATTCATGGAATTAGGAGGCCTCAGATCCAGTCAATATTTATTTATATAAATCTTAAACTTGTATTCAATACTGTAAAGGAGAGCCTCAGGAAGAGAGAGGGGGTGTCACAAAGACTATCTGCTACCTGCTTGCCTGAATCTCTGTGTTGTGGTGAAGATGATCTCCGGTCATCATTTTCCTGGCATCCTCTTTGACTTCCGACCTGGAGCAAACAATAAGAAGGGCAGCCATGAAGATCTTGGCATAAATGAAAACTTTAAACTGTAAATCAAGTAGAATTTTGCATTATACACAAAAAAAAGAAGAAGATCTGCTCTACAAAGAATTAATTACCTACCATAAAACAAATTGAATAAAACAAAGATTTTGGAAAATAGTTTCTTGATTCTATATTCGGTCCCTCATGTATTCTTGAAGCATCTCCATGTAGTTTTTTTTCTACTTTCTAAAACTCAGTTGATATATATTTGATCGGGATTCATATAGAACATGAACTTCACTTCACTTGTAATATTCACAATAAGATTTTTAATTAGAAGAAAGGATAAGGGGGCGGGCGGATGAATTCCAAAAGGGAAAATATGAATCACAATTAGCAAAAGAAAAAGCTTAATTAACCTTAGCAGCAGCAGCAGCAGCAGCAGCAGCAGGAGCCTCTTCTCTGCAACTACCTTCATCACCACTAGAATCAACTCTATCATCCTCCTTCAGCACAACTTCATGACGAGGTCTTCTCATGGCATCCTCCACATCCATTTTTATCATTTCTTGTTCCTGTTTCCAACCTCTTTTCTTTTTGGCTCTCAATAACACCCCCCTTCTTATATATATTTAGAGCATGCTATATTTGACTCTTTTATATATATATATATATATATATATATATATGAAGAAAAAGAAATTCAACCCTCGATAGCCATACAAGAAAAACACTCACATAAAAAAAATGTCAACCTCGAATCCAATACTACAAACAACTATTACATGCATCCTTCTATCTCCAGCCATTAAGAGTAAGACAACATGTTAGAGAGAGAGAGGGAGAGGAGAGAGAGGCGTTGAAGCCGCAATGCTCGGGCCCCATCTGCTTTGAAGTTTCCTTCATTACAAAAGTAGTCACAATACATTCATGGTCAAACTTTAGCTACCTCCTGTATTACCCTTTGGCGACTGCAGTTTCTATCCAAATGTGGGTACGCATGATTGTACAGTTAAGATCGAGGTCAAACATGGGCTATAGAATCGATGCTATTGGTCCAAGCAATTGACCTTCATTAGCGTATTAGTAGCCAAGATTCATGAAACGACAGAAAAATAAATAAATAAAGAAAGAAAGAAAGAAACAGGGATTGGTTGATGGAGCGTGAACTCGGTACAGCCTCCTTAATTGGATTCTTGCACGTTTCGTGCTATTTCAAAATTGAATGATATATAGTCTTATTTATTAATTACTCGTCGATTATTAATATTGCAATTTGTGGTCGATGGTATATATTTAATTAACTAGCAGCAATGATAAATACTTTGATGATAATGAAAAAAAATTAAAGTTTTATTATTGTATTTTTTATGTATTTGATAAAAAAAATAAAGTTAAAATCAGAATAGAAATTAAGAAACGATGACACATTAAAAAAATTAAATATAATTTTATTTTCATTAGAGACTCAAGGATGAAGATAAGAATACGAGAATGAATTTTTTTTATTTAATAAATAATATATTGATTCTATTTAAGAGTTTTTGTATTTGATGTTATAGAGTAAAATATAAAAGGAGGGCTCATATATATTGAAATTGCCTTTTATATATATATATATATATATATATATATATATATATATATATATATATATATATATATATATATATATATATATATAAAAAATATTTTATTTAGATTTAAAT
>Ga0325411_1000547_pt1 | contig 39642 bp, 27 predicted proteins | sample PopdelMetagenome_13_FD_206181 | JGI IMG/M metagenome (GOLD analysis project Ga0325411, IMG submission 206181) | Populus deltoides microbial communities from Bellville, Georgia, United States - Xylem-PdIQD-R4 | ecosystem: Host-associated > Plants > Phyllosphere > Stem > Wood/Secondary xylem...
TGAAATGACTTTTTTTTTGGTAAGTTGACGTATGTATTAAAAGAAGAAGATACAAAGATTATAAGGGGTATACCCCAGATTTATAATGAGAACAGAAACATAAAACAACAGATGGCTACAGGGTAGCCATCAAACAGAAAACTGAGACCTCACTAGATTCGTTTGGGAAACCATTACAACCAGTTAACTATCAAATTAAGGATCTATGTTATTAACCCTCCAAGTTCTTTGGATCCTTTTGTTTTCATCTGTTGGTAGGACGTTTTTCATCAAATCAAGCTTATCGCGAATGATACATTCGATTTGATTAAAGACCAGATTCGAAGTTCTAGACATTCCTGCAAAGATCCTTGCATTCCTTTCTTACCAGACATGATACAATGTAGCTGCGAAACTCAGTTTACGAGAAAAATTGACAAAACTCTTGCCATGCCAAGTGACAGTGGCCCATCGAATCCATTCATCCCAGCCTTTTGTCATTCTTGGAATGTTGCATCTGTCACAAACATCCCACTAGATCGCTTTAGTATAGGAGCATTGAAAGAACAAGTGGTTGTGATCTTCATTATTGCGGAGATAGAGTGAGCATCTATTGGGACCATGTATACCAAACCGATGAAGTCTATCTTGAGTTGTGATTTTCTGTTGGACATCCATCCATAGAAGAAATGAATGTCTTGGAACAACATTCTTAAACCACACAATATCATGCCATTCAACCATCTGACGATGAATTCTTAGTTGCTCCTAAGCTACTTTGATCAAGAATCTGTGATTTGGCGAATCCAATTAAACAATCTCATCCTTTTGCCCCATCTTAGGATTAGAATTGGAAGGAATAGCTTCTACAATGGGTGACAGCCAATAGCTTGGGTGGTAGGAATTTTCCATTCTAAGTTATGAATCAGCACATTCACCTTCGCGTTCTTTTCCATACCTGAATCATAAATGAATCTTTCCCCGTAAGAATCCACGAGTGGGCATGTAGATACCACCAGCTCTTCTTTCCTTGTGTAGTTAGGATGAATAAGGAATCCTTATAAGGAATCCTTCATTAAAGATCCTTGCTGAACTAGGAAATTTCCATAACCAGCTGCCACATCCTTGTAGGAAAAGAATTCCTAACCAAATAGGAAGTCCACAAGTCAAATGGAAGTAAATAACAAAATTTGTACAGCCTCTGTTGACCAGTATTGTGGTGCCTGTCCAAACTCCGATTGACCTGAAAACATGTCTGGAGAGTTCATATACAATTTTAGCTCGATCCAACGGTCGGATTGAGAATTATAACTGTTGCTGTAAACCTAGACTGTTGCGCTTTTTATGCCAAAATCTGAATTTGACCTTACTTGGGTCGTATCACAAGGCTGAACTGTATCAAGGTATTTTAAGTTTGATAGCATCCAAATCACCATCTAAATTAGCATGTCCCCCTACACTACGGAAATTTTCCCTCTAGTCGAATTGGCCCCTAGTTCTATTCCCATAATCCCTTCGGTTTCTAGGCTGCGAAAACCTTCCCGATGGCCTGTGGCCTCATCCTCAAAACCACCATCACCAATATCATCAACGGCCTCCTCAAAATCCTCATAATCGGTCTACCTTGGCCTTTAGGCCCTACTGCCACTGTTTGTTTTCGGTTCGGCCCCAAGCTTCCTCCCATTTTGGGTGCTTGTACCAGCCTCATTACCATGTTTCTCTACCCTATCAAGTCTGTCACACACATTTCCCATCACAAAATTCATCCTCTCCATCATCTGTATCATGGCTTGCATTTGGAATGCAAGTTCTCCCTCAGGATGGGGTGGTGTGTTGTTTTGATCTAACATGATAGTACCTGTAAAAATTGGTTAGTGGTAAAAAAAAAATCATCCTCACGTTGCTCGTGTTTCGCTCAAACACTCTTAATATCCTCACACGCTCACACCTCTCGTCTCACCTTCTTATGGTTCTTGCAAAACTGAAACCAACACCAAATAAAACCAACTTGGCAGCGCAATCCAAAACTGCGATGATAGTCTCGTGAGTAGCAATCGAGTCTATCCGAAATATGAACGAAACTGAAGACTCGAATAAAAACGGAAACAAAAATATCCATAATGATGAAACAACACCCAAATATGTTAGATATGATGAAAATAAACTGCAAGAAATGAAAACAACAGAAAGAAAGCGAATTTCAAAAGTTGACGCAAAACAGATTCGTTTACGACGAGTTACATCCGAATCTGGAACCTAAAGTAAATGATGTCCAATTGAGTTAAAATTTCAGATATAGTGTGATATCAATCCAAATAGACAGAATATAGATTTTGATCAATTTATGATAAGGTTTGATATACTGACGCAAAAACGTTATGAATCAGACCTGAATCTGAAACCCATAGCAAAAGATATCAAATTGACCCTAAAATCAATATGTGGTGCGATTAGGACCCCAGTAATAAGATTCTCAAATTTAAGCTAAGTCTGAGTTGATTTGATCCAATTTTTCCTTGTTTAGTTTTCTGCGGCAGAATCCAATAAACGTCTTTTTGAACGAATTTTTTTTGCTTTTCTCTTTTCTCTTCTTTTTTTTGTTTTTGATGCTACTGATATATTTTGAACAATAATAGAATGAAATAACTATTTTTTTGATATGCTGCAAAATCAAGGAGAAGAAGAAATTGGACACTAAGGAATTTTTGTGGAAACAACAAGAAATGAAAAATTTCAGAAGGATATAACCTGATTAATGGAGCCAAGCCCCTTTAGGTTCATTTTACTCCATATGTTCAGAACAAGTCCATTCAATGCTTCTTTAATCTTCTTCGCCCTAGCTTTTATGATTGGCCCAATTGGCACCTCCAATGGGTTGTTGGCATGATTACGCTTGGTGTCGGGTTGATCTGCATCATTCCCCATCAAAAAATTCATCCTCTCCATCATATGTGTCATGGCTTGCATTTGAAATTTAAGTTCTCCCTCGGAATGAGTTGGTGTGTTGTTTTTATTTGACATGATAGTACCTGCAAAAATTGGATAGTGGTAAAAAAATTATCCTCACGCCGCTCATATTTCACTCAAACACTCTTAATATCCTCACAAGCTCACACCTCTCGTCTCACCTTCTTGCGGTTCTTGTAGAACTAAAAACAACACCAAATAGAACCAATCTTAGTAGCGTAATCCAAATATATATGTATATGACTTAAGAAGCAATAAAAACCAGAAAACAAGCAAAAAACAAAACTATTTTTTATGATAATCTCGCGAGTAACGAAACTATTTTTTATGATAATTAGTAAGCGAATCTATCCGAAATACGAACGAAACTCAAGATTGAATAAAAACAGAAACAAAATATGAAAAATGATGAAACAACACCCAAATATGTTGGATATGTTGAAAATATACTGCAAAAAAAAATAGAAAGAAAGTGAATTTCAAAAGTTGACGCAAAATAGAGTCATTTACGACAAGTCAGAATCTGAAACATAAAGTAAAAGATGTCCAATTGAGCTAAAATTTCAGGTATATTGCGATGTCAACCCAAATAGACAGAATATAAATTTTGAACAATTTATGATAAGGTTTGATATACTAATGCAAAAACGTTATGAATCAGACCTGATTAGACCCGAAATTAAAAACCAAAGCAAAAAATATTTAATTGACTCCAAAATTCATATGTGGTTCTGTTAGAACCCCCAATAAGTAGAATATTAAATTTGAGCTAATTCCGAGTTGATTTGATCCTATTTTCTCTTGTTTACTTTTTTGCGATAGAAACCATTAAACGTCTTTTTGAATGATTTTTTTTTCTTTTATCTTTTCATTTTTTTTAATTTTTTATGCTACTGTTATATTTTGAACAATAACAGAATGAAATAACAATTTTTTTTATATGCCGCAAATTCAAGGAGAAGAAGAAATTGGACACTAAGGAATTTTTGCGGAATCAACAAGGAACGAAAATTTTAGAAGGATATAAACTAATTAATGGGGCCAAGCTCTGATACCAAATGATGTGAACCTCATGATTAATTGGATTTAAATCGAATGATGAACATTATAAGGATTTTAATTTATTGAAAGATAAACTTTGTTCGGCACCTGTTTTAGCTTTGCCAGACTTTACGAATGGTTTTAAAGTTGAATTTGATGCTTCAGGTATAGGTATAGGAGTTGTGTTAATGCAAGGATTGGAGGCCCATTGCATATTTCAGCGAAACACTTAATGGGGAAGCCTTGAATTACCCTATATATATTACAAGGATCTCTATGCCTTGGTAAGAACTTTAAAGACGTGGCGGCATTACCTGTAGCACAAGGAGTTTGTGATACATTGAGATCATGAATCATTGAAGCACTTGAAATGGTTGAGTAGGAGACATGCTAAATGGGTTGAATTTATTGAAACCTTTCCGTACGTGATCAAGTATAAGCAAGGAAAAGAAAATATTGTGGCTGATGCATATTCGTGTAGGTGTGTTCTTTTATCTACTTTGGATGCTTGTTTCCAGGATTTGAACACATAAAAGAATTGTACAAGGATGATAGTGATTTTGCTAATGTTTACAATGCTTGCGAAACTTCAGCGTTTGGGAAGTCCTATACTTGATGGATATTTGTTTAAAGAGAGTCGTTTGTGCGTTCCATTAAGTTCTATGCGTGAATTGCTTATAGGTGAAGCACATAAGGGCGGGTTGATGAGGCATTTTGGTGTTGTTAAGACTTTGGATGTATTGTATGAGCATTTTTATTGGCTTAAAATGAAAAAAGATGTGCAACGAATATGTGATAAATGCATAACTTCTAGGAAAGGAAAGTCTAGGACTCAACCACATGGATGTATATCCCTTTTCCTGTACCTAAGGAACCATGGGTAGACATTTTGATGAACTTCGTCTTAGGTTTACCTAGGTCAAAACAGGGTAGGGATTCAATTTTTGTAGCTGTTGATAGGTTTTCAAAGATAACACACTTTATTCCATGTTATAAAACCGATGATGCAACTAACATTGTTGATTTGTTCTTTAGGGAGATAGTATGGCTTTATGGGGTCCTTAAGAGCATTGTGTTTGATAGAGATGTTAAGTTCCTTAGCTATTTTTGAAAGGTGTTTATGGGGAAAATATGATACTAAACTGTTGTTTTCAACTATTTGTTACTCCCAAACATATGGACAAACCGAAGTAGTTAATAGGACCTTAACACAACTTCTACATGCTGTCATTCAAAAGAACTTAAAGAATTGGGAACATTGTTTGCCATTTATAGAGTTTGCATATAATCGTAGTGTGCATTTTACTATTGAATTTTCACCATTTGAAATCGTGTATATCCTTAACGCTTTAACTCCCATGGATTTGATCCCTTTGCCTGTTGATGAAAGGGTTAGTTTTGATGGTAATCGTAAAGCGCAGGTGGTGAAGACACTCTATGAGAGTGTGCGACAACAAATTGAAAAGAGGAACTGTGTGTATGCAACTAAAGCTAATAAAGGGTGCAAAATTTGTCTTTCAGCCTAATGATTGGGTTTGAGTGCATATATGCAAGGAGAGATTTCTCGCCCATAGGAAATTAGAGCTATAACCACGAAGAGATGGGCCATTTCAGATCCTTAAGAGGATCAATGACAATGCTTATAAAGATAATTTGTCAGGTGAGTATGGTGTTAGTGCTACCTTTAATGTTTCTAATCTTACTCTATTTGATGTAGGTGATGATTTGAGGTCGAATCATTTTGCAGAGAGAGGGGATGATGAGGATCAGCCCAACACCAAGCGTAATCATGCCAACAACCTATTGGAGGTGCCAATTGGGCTAATTACAAGATCTAGGGCAAAGAAGCTTAAAGAAGCATTGAATGAGCTTGTTCAGAAGATATGGAGCAAGATGGACCTAGAGGAGCTTGAGACATCTAAAGAGCATGAAGGACAACCTCTAATTGATCTAATTAAGGTCCAAGAAGAGCCCAATTCATGTGGAACAAGGGGCTGATGTGTCTGGCCCCATACCAGCCTTGTTAGGCTTGTTTTGGGAATCTCCTAGCTCTACAAGGATCTTTAATGGGCTGTAATATAGTTTTAACATGTGATGAATATTACTTTTGAATTTTTCAGTTTTAATGTGAGCTAATTCCGAGTGATTCTTGCATTCTTCAGTTTTTGAACGAACTAAATCTGACTTATCAAAGATTAACTAGCTTCGTGGCGTCATCTACTTCATTCCAATAGTGTTGATTCCTTGGGGGCAGGTTTCAATTGTGTCACACTCCTATCACAAGGCTCGCATCAACTTTGCTTAGGTGTCTGAATGAGAAGAAGGTTATGCAAGAATTATAGAAAATCCAAGTGGGAATATGTGCCACTTATGCTAATGGGCATGGGATGGCAAGGACAATGTAGAGATTGGGTGCTTCTAGTTAACCAGGGAGAGGAACTACGTAGACATGTTAGAAAACGCCACAAGTGTGAGATATATGGTGACAAGATAAATGCACATCTGACATCGTTATTCAATATGGCCTCGTCTTGGCCTTTCGACGTGTTGGGATTGGATGTCATAGGATCGATCAATCTAAAGCCTAGCAATGAGCATAAGTTCATCTTGGTAGCCATTGACTACTTCACTAAATGGGTAGAAGCCAGCTCTTATATGCATGTGACACAAAAAGGTGGTCAAAGGTTCATTAAGAAAGATTTTATTTGTTGTTGCCGCGTAGCACTAAGAATGATAACTGATAACGCTTAGAATTTTAATGGGAAGCTAATTGTTGAGGTTTGTATTAAGTGAAAGATTATGCATCTTAATTCTTCTCCCTATAGACCCAAAATGAATGGGGCAGTCGAGACAACTAACAAAAATCTCAAGAAGATCATTTGGAAGATAGTGGTCACCTATAAGGATTGACATGAAATGCTTCAATATGCACTTTACGCCCACTGCACTATAGTTAGAACTTTTATGGGTGTAACCCTTTACTCTCTAGTATACAGGATGGAAACAGTGAAACGAGACTGACAACCATCATTAAAGGTTGTAATGGATGCAAAGCTAGAAGAATCAAAATGGGCAAAGATGAGATTTAAGTAGTTAAATCTGATTAGTGAAAAAAGACTGACAACCATCTGTTACTACTAGTTGTACCAAAATAGAGTGCCTAAGGCATACAACAAGAACGTCAAGCCAAAAGTATTGAAAAAGGGAGGCCTAATATTTTAAAAAAGACCTTGCCGATATCATAAGAAGATTAGAGTAAATGGACATCAAACTACGAAGGACCTTACGTGATGAAGAAAGCTTTTTCTAAAGGAACTTTAATTTTAACTAAGATGAAAGGAGATTATTTGCCTAAACCTGTAAACTCTGACATTGTAAAGAAGTATTATGCTTGATGTACTTTACCTATTAAGTTGAAGTTTGTCCATGAATTCTTTAACGTATTTTCTTTTTCTCCAAAAAAACAAAACTTTGCATGATCTCATAAACTTAAAAGACCTTGTTTTTTTTTTTCATAGAGGTCTTTCAGAAATCAAAGTTTATTATAATGCAGATGTCAAATTGGTGTTTGTTTTTAACAAGCAAGTTTTGAGAATTCAAGTGATATCTTAGTGAGGTGACCTATGCTTACAAACCCAAAAAAAAAAACCAAACACCACAAAATAACATTGAAGTTGAGTTTTAATTGAATAAGTAATGATTGATGATCACAATGAAAACAATTTTGCATGTCCAAACTAATCACAATGAGAGAAAGCTAAGGCCTACTAATACTAAACACATGCGTTTGAAATGAGAAAATGTTATCTTTGATAATTCTTTAACAATATTAAAAAATATCCTTTGTGATCCCCGTTTGAGCTAGGGAAGTTTTTCTTGCAAATCAACCCTAACTAAGATCACACCCTACACTTGGGGCAAGTATGGGGGTTAGGAAAGCAATTTGACCGCAAGATTATACAAAGTAATCCTAAATGATCGAAGAGGCCCAAGCAAAGTTGTGGGCATGAAGGAATATAAAGATTCAAAAAGTTTTGGATATAATGATGATGCTCAAAACTAAATGAAGAAAATAAATACAAGAAGTTCAAAGCCTGACACTTGGGGCACATCAGACCATTTTGCAAAGTCAATCATAAGGTCTAAAAACCTTTTAATGAAAAAAGGTTTAGAAATAAGCACTTGTGATCCTTAATCTTGAGATCCTTTAAACACCTTTTCAATTTAGAAATATCATTTTTTTATGGCCAAAAGCCAAAGCCCACGTTACATGCCCAATAAAGCCCTTTCTAATCAAAAGCAAGCAATCTACATTGGTGAGCAATATTTTCCCATGCAAAACAAGTTTTTTAAGAAATTTTGTGATGCGAACCTTGTGATCACGTGGTCACGCAAAGACATCAATTCCCGAAAAGCCAAGTAAATCAAGTTTGATAGGAGTATGACACAAAGATAACTTGTACCTAGGCACCACCAATATTGGAAAACGAAAAACCCACCAAACGAATATTGATTCGCGAACGAGAATAAGTTGAATGGACAATTCCTTAGCCTCTTTTTGAAGCCTTTGGAGTTCTTTTCTTGCCAACAATCGTCGCCAACACCTTTGGGTGAAAGTAGCATCCTTTCTAATTCGTATCATCATTGCAACGTTTTTTCTCCTCTCTTTCTGAAGCTTGCTGGGCATTTACTACTTCCGTTAACACATCAAGTTCTTGCTTCATCTCCCCTAGAATACGAGATAGACTCTTGGATTCTTTTTTAGAACACTAATCTCTTTATTTCTTTCCCGTTGATACCACCTCTACTTTTGAATCTACCTTTTCTTTTGCCATAACACCTCATTGAAATACACGAAATCACTTTGGTTTCTAGGCGGCGAATACTTTCCCGATGGCCTATGGTCTCATCCTTAAAACCACCATCGCAAATATCATTACCATCCTCTTCAAAATCCTCATAATCAGCCCCCCTGGGCCTTTTGGCCCCACTACCATTGTTTGATTTCAGTTCAGCCCCAACCTTTCTCACATCTTGGGTACATGTTCCAGCCATGTTACCATGTTTTCCCACCTTCTCAAGTCTATCACACACGTTCCCCATCACGAAATTCATTCTTTCCATCATCTTTGTCATGACTTGCATTTGGAATTTAAGTTCTACATCGGGAGGGGGTGGTGTGTTGTTTTGCTCTGACGTTATAGAACCTGCAAAATTTGGTTAGTGGTGAAACAAATATCCTTACACCACTCGTATTTCAATTAAACACTCTTAATATCCTCACACGCATACACCTCACTTTCTTACGGTTCTTGCAGAACTACAAACAACACCAAATATAACCAATCTTAGCAGTGTAATCCAAATATGTATATATGACTTAAGAAGCAATGAAAACCATAAAACAAGCAAAAATGAAACTAATATCAACTTTGAGCTAATTCTAAGTTGATTTGATCCAATTTTCCCTAGTATAGTTTTTTGCGGCAAAAACCAATAAACGTCTTTTTGAACGACTTTTTTTTCTTTGTTTTTTTTATGCTAATGATATATTTTGGATAGTAACCAAACAAAATAACTAATTTTTTTTATATGCTGCAAAATCAAGGAGAAGAAGAAACTGGACACTCAGGATATTTTGCGGAAACAACAAGAAACGAAAATTTTAGAAGGATATAACCTGATTAATGAAGCCAAGCTTTGATACCAAATGATGCGAACCTCATGATCACATGGTCATGCAACCCACACGCAAAGACACCAATTCCCGGAAAGCCAAGTAAATCAGGTTTGATAGGACTGTGACACAAAGATAACTTGTACCTAGGCACCAGAATTATTGGAAATGGAAAACCCCTAACCATCAAATATTGATTCGCGAACGAGAAGTATAAAGATGACAGCACAAAGCCAGTTGTTCTTCAATAAGTCGTTTTCAGTTCTTTAGAGAACCATGGAAGGGAGATTATCTCACCAACACACACATACACACAAAGTGTGGCAAACAATAAGTTTTATTAATATGAATTGTCTAACCTTATATGTCTGGTTATGCCCTTATTTATAGTGACTTCAAACTAAAATAAACCCTAATGGACCCCTTATGTGGACTTAAATAATGCACACTTACAATTAAACCCAAATAATATAAACAAACCCCAAACTAAGAAGAAAATAATAACAACAATAATAAATCTGAAATTAATATCTTAAATATGATAGGATCAGATTTTTTGCCCTATAGAAGTCCCATTTAAGCTAGGAGAATCAAATCTGAAGGTAGAATTAATTCTTAAATCTTCTTTCCTTGTGGTAGCTAGGATGAATAAGGAATCCTTGTAAGAAAAGAATTCTAAAACATTGATGAATCCTTGCCACATTTGGAAACTATGGTGCAACCCATTAAAGATCTTTGTAGAACTAGGAGATTCCCAAAACAAGCTGCCACATTTTTTTATGAAAAGAATACTAGCCAAATAGGAAGTCCAAAAGTCAAAAGAAAGTAAATAACAAAATTCTTGCAGCCTCTGTTGACCAGTATTACAATGCCTTCCCAAACTCCGATTGACCTAACATTTTAACTCAAGGTAGGACAGCATGTCAGGAGACTCCACATAAAAATGTCAGCCGGATCCAATGGTCGGATTGAGAATTATAACTGTTGCCGTAAAACTGGATTGTTGCACATTTTCATGTTTGGAAATGGCTTTGAAATTTTAAAGATTTTCCATGAAAGCAACCTCTTGTAAACATTCTTCCAGATGACATCGTCCTTGTGAAAATCCAAGCAAAGAAAATAGGATAAAATACTTGGAGGAATAATTAGACTGGTGGTCGCTTAAGAAACACAACATGGCTGGCTCCACTATTCATCTTCTAGGAAAACAAAGAATGGAAAGTAAACCTTACAATCTTTAAGATAAAGGTTTTCAGGCAATAGGGTATGCTAATATCATTTGAGATTGTCAAATAAGCATCCTTTCTAAAAGTTAAGATCACAAGTTGTGGCTCAAGTAAGCAAAAGTGAAAGCAAAAAAGCTATGAAAGTTTGCTGCGAGGATCAAAGCTTTAAAAAAGAGAAGTCTATGAGAAAAAAGAACCTATTTATCATGTAAGAATACATGCATATTAATTAAAATGCATTGTATGTTGAACTTTTCCAGTAAAAAAAAACTCATCAAGATATTTTCTAGCCCTATCTTTTTTCTTTTTGAGTGTGCTTTTTATTCACCTACTAAATAGTGTGCTTTTTATCCCTATCTATTTTCTTCTTGGTGTGTTTTCTAGCCCTCATGTACTAGATAGTATACTTTCTAGCCATATCTCTTTTCTTCTAATGCGCTTTCTAACCCTATCCATTTTTTTTAAGTGCGCTTTCAAGCCCTCACTTCTACTACTTTTGGAAGGATTGACCATTTCTTGATATGATAAATCCACGATCTCTCATCGTTTTTTCTTTTACAAGCTTACTATCTAAAGTCCCTTTAAAGACTTTTTTTCGTAAGCATTGTAAACATAGAGCAACTGTCATAATTCAATTTTTAGATTTCCCCCAAAATTATCCTTTTCTTGTAAAATTCAAAATGAAAACAAAACTAGAAACTTGAAAAAAAATATATTAAGAAGGGTTTCAAATGCATTGAGAAACCAAGTTGGAGTTTTGGGAAAAACTTAGGAGCCCAATTATACCCCATTGTACCCAAGACTGAAAAGACATTGCAGATTCAAGGTTAAATTAAATGATTATTGAACAAATCTACATAAAAATTAAGTTTGGGGACTTGATTAGATTTTTTAATGTGCCAATTTGATTTAATCATGGGCCCAATTAAGTTTAAGAATTAATTTCATCAAATTACAAGATTTAATTAGGTGAAAGGACTTAATTATACTTTTAATGGGCCAAATTAATTTTATTAAGGACTTAATTAGTGAAAAATTAAATTTGAAAGTCTAATTTGGGCTTAATTGATAAGATTGGAGTTTTAGAAGACCAAATTTAATTTTTCCAAACTCAATTGGTTCAAATCAGGGACAAAATTGCAAGAAAATCAAAGTTTGAAGGTCAATTAAGGGCAAAATTCAAGAAATTTGGAACCAAGGACCTTTTTGCAAAAAGTGCGCCAATTTAAAGCCTAATCAAGGACCTAATTGAAAATATTAGAAGATTAGGGGCTGAAATTAAAAAGAGGATTAATGACTTAATTAAAACTAGAACACCAAAACAATGTTGTTTCATATAATTGAAATGGTGCATTTTGGCTGCATTTTGGTTGTGTTTTGGTTCAAACGATGTTATTTTTGTCAATGCCAAGTCAAAAAAAGTAAAGCTTGATGATGTGTCGTCTAGCCACTGCTCATTATTTTTAACCTTCAACAACAAAAACGGTTGCTCTAATGCCACCTTTTAAGTCTTCCTTCTCTCTCATACCTTCACCATACAAGAAAAAAAAGATGTCACCCTCGTGACCTGCCATTGCACCCGAATCTAAGAAAAAACATTGTCCCATATAAGCCCTGAACCCACAACAAGGTTGACCCAAATAAGCTGACCCAACCAGCCCTTGCAACTCGTGATGGTGACTTTTTGCTAACGGTTGAAATCCTTTCTGTTTGAATCAAGGGCCAAGAATCATGCCCAATAAAGACCAGATGTCCCTATTTCATCCTCTATAGATAGAGGTGGATTTCGTGCAAAAATAAGGGAAAAAATTAGGAGAGGGAGAGAGCAAAAAAACCAGCGATATAAACACCACCTTTCTAGCTGCCCAACCAACCATCATTCTCCACCTCCAACCACCAATGTGAGCCATCAACAGAACCGGTAGTGCTACCAAGAGCAAGCCAACATTCCTTCCTCGCCCATGTAACGTCATTCTCTCATCTTGATTGTGTATAAGCTTAAAGTAATGGGAAGAAAACATGCCAGTAACATGCACGTTACTGACAGATCTTCTTCTTAAGCCACCACTAGGTTGGGCCAGTTGTAACAAAAGCATGTGTTGGATCCCATTCCAGCTTAGCCTATATGGTTGGGGCTGGATCTAGGCCACCTCATAAAAAAAGCTTGTTGGGTCATCACAAAAAATCAGGTTGGGCTAGGCTTAAGTCTGACTTAAACATATGGGTTTGGGCCTCAACCCTAATATACCCAGCCCATGTGACTAGACCACGCTTCACTTGGATATAAAGGCGTTTTGGCACACCATTTTTTCCTTAAAATATAAGGCCTTGTTTGGTTACTTATGGTGTCTTTGTCAAACATGCTCTTAAGATATTTTTAATTCCACTGATTTTAGGCTATTAGTTTGTTTGACAAACACATCCTAAGCATTTTCCTTTAGTTTTAATTTGTATTTATTTCAGGGTCTAGCTAAACAGACCCTTAAAAATTCTAAAATGATTCAAGAACCATTTTGAAATTAATTATGGTCCCTTATGTGTTTTTCCAATAGTTTTTGCGTAATATTGAACTTTTGACTTACACTATAAGATACGGATCTAGTATTAAAACTACTTGATTTTTCTCCAGAATTTCAAAAAAATTCAAAAAGTAAAAAACAATTTCCTTTATTTCTATAAACATAAAAACAAGTTTTTTTTTTCATAATTTTATTTAATATCGGACTATAGACTTTCCAATGTAAGATATGGACCCGATATTAAAAATACCCGGGTTTCTTTGAAATTTCAAACAAATCCAAAACAAATTTAAAAACTTTCATCGTCTCAAAAAACACAAAAAAACATGTTTTGTTTTCATCCATATGGCCAAATTCTAAATGTTCTTTCATGCATATTTTCTAAAAAATTAAAAATGTATTTTTATCATGCAAAATGGATATCGTAACTAATTTGTGATTATCCATTACGACAAAAACCAAAATACCAAAAATCCCACAACAATTAATTTGTTTAATTAATATTAAGAGTATTAGGATTTAACTGTAGACTTTAATATTTGAGAGTATAAGATTACATTGTAAAGATACCCTCAAGTATTAAAGATACAAAAAAATAAATTATAATGCTAAACACTAGGCTTTAGAATGGTTAGGATTTAACCCGATAAAGTAGAGACTTCCTCATAAAGGAAGATCTGACTTAAACTTTAGATGAAACCAACAAATAGAAACATGTCTTAGATTAATAATCAATTATCAATGCAGCTTTACCAGAGGTAGCGTGCACTGGAGGTGATGCATTTTTTTCTTACACAACTAGTCTTCTTGATACGATTCGGGCAATGAAAAAACAATCAGATTTAGATTCTGACGTAAAATGCACAACTATCTAGTTTTACGGCAACAGTCTTAATTCTCAATCCGACTGATGGATCGAACTGAAATTTTACGTGGAGTCTCCTGACATGTTTTCCTACCACGGGCTAAAGTTTTAGGTCAATCGGAGTTCAAGAAGGCACCACAATACTGATCAACAAAGGCTACATGAATTTTGTTATTTACTTCATTTTGACTTGTGGACTTCCTATTTGGCTAGGATTCTTTTCCTACAAGGATGTGGTAGTTGCTTTTGTAAATTTCCTAGTCTTGCAAGAATATTTAATGGGTAATAACATAGTTTCCATGTGTGGTATGGCATCCATATTAAGGTGGAATCCTTATGGTGTATGGAAACAATTATTCTATCCTTATTATAGTAGGAATCTATTATTAAATAAGTTTCCAAGTCAGCTAAGAATACTTTGCAAACAAGAAAACTTAAGAGGAGGCAACTTTAGATTTGATTCTCTTAGCATATATGGGACTTCTAAAGGGGAAAAAAAATGATCGTATCATATTTAGAATATTAAATTTGAATTTATTGTTGTTGTTGTTGTTGTTATTATTATTATTATTATTATTATTATTATTATTATTATTTTCTTCTTAGTTTAGGGTTTATTTATATTATTTGGGTTTAATTGTAAGTGAGCATCATCATATAAGTCCACATAAGGGGTCCATTTGGGTTTATTTCAGTTTCGAGTCAGTATAAATAAAGGCATAACCAGACATGTAAGTTAGACAATTCAGATTAATAAAACTTCTTGTTTGCCGCACTTGTTGTGTGTTGGTGGGATAATCTTCATTCCTTGATTCTCTAAAGAACTGAAAAACAACTTATCGAAGAACAACTAACTTCGTGGCATCATTCCTGTACTTCTCATTCATGAATCAATATTCGTTGGGTGGGGGTTTTCGTTTCCAATAGTGTTGATGCCTAGGTAAAAGTTATCTTTGTGTCACACTCTTATCAAACCTGATTTACTTGGCTTTCCAGGAATTGATGTCTTTGCGTGTGGGTTGAGTGACCACGTGATCACGAGGTTTGCATCACCTCTTATTGATGAGGATCAGCCCAACACCAAGGTTAATCATGCCAAAGACCCATTAGAAGTGCCAAGTGGGTCAATTACAAGAGCTAAGGCAAATAAGCCTGAAGAGGTATTGAATGAGCTTGTTCAAAACATATGGAGCAAGATGGACCTAGATGAGCTAGGCCTAAGGAGCATGAAGGACAACCTCTAATTCATCTAATCAAAGTCCAAGAAGAGCCCAATTCATGTGGATCAAAGGGTTGCCCAATCTGATTTTCTAAGTTATGAAGGATTAACTAATGATTCTCTTCATTAATTGTGCATGCAAAATAAAGAAACAAAGTATAACAAGGCAAGAAGACTTTAGAATTAGTTCTACAATCATATCAGATTTTCTAGTCTATATGAGACTTTTTAGGGGTGACAAATATGATTCTAGCATATCTAGGATATTAATTTCTGATTTTTATTATTTTTATTATTTTTTTCTTAGTTTTTGGTTTATTATTACTTATTTAGATCAATTGTAAGTGAGCCTCATATAAGTCCATATAAGGGGGGTCCATTAGGGTTTATTTCAATCTAGAGTTGGTATAAATAAAGCTACAACCAAATGTGTGGGGGCTACAAAATGGAGATTAATAAAAACTTCTTTGCTGCAGCTTATTGTGTGAGTTGGGGAGATATTCTCCCTTCATTAGTTCTTTAAATAATTTAAAATGACTTATTGAAGAACAACTGACTTTGCGATGTTATCCTTATACTTGTTTGTTAATCAATATTCGTTTGGTAGGGTTTTTGTTTCCAATAGTGCCAGTGCCTAGATGAGAGTTATCTTTGTGTCACAATCCTATCAAACCTGATTTATTTTCCTTTTTGAGAATTGATGTCTTTGCGTGTTGCTTGCTTGACTGCGTATTCAAGAGGTTTGCAACATTTTGTATGAGAGCTTGGCTCCATTAATAAGGTTATATCCTTCTGAAATTGTTGTTTCTCATTGATTCCTTAGTGTCCAATTTCTTCTTCTCCTTGAATTTGCGGCATATAAAAAAAAGGTTTGTTATTTTGTTCTATTACTATACAAAATATATCAGTAGCATCAAAAAGAGAAAAGAAACATCATTCAAAAAGACACTTATTTGCTTTTGCCACATAAAACTAAACAAGGAAAATTGGATAAAATCAACTCGAAATTAGTTGAAATTTGATACTCTGATTACTGGGGGTTATAATCATACTACTTATTAATTTTGGGATCAATTGAATGTCATTTTCTTATGTTTTCAATTTCGGGTGTAATCAGGTCTGATTCATAACGTTTTTGGGTCAGCATATCAAACCTTATTGTAAATTATTCAAATTTAGTATTATGTCCATTTGGGTTGAAATTGCACTATATCTCAAAGTTTAACTCAATTGGACATCATTTACCTTAGATTCCAGATTCGGACTTAAGTCATTTACCTTAGGAATAGCAGAACATACTCATTTACGATGAGTTAAGTCCGAATCTGGAACCAAAAGTAAATGACTTCCAATTGAGCTAAAATTTCATATATATTGCGATATCAATCCAAATAGATAGAATATAAAGTGTGAACAATTTACGATAAGGTTTGATATACTGACGCAAAAATGTTATGAATCAGACCTGAAATTGAAAACCAAAGGAAAAAATATCCAATTGACCCCACAATTAATATATGGTGCGAATAGGACCCAAGTAATCAGAGTATCAAATTTGAGCTAATTCCGAGTTGATTTGATCTAATTTTTTCTTGTTTAGTTTTTTGCGGCAAAAACCAATAAACGTCTTTTTGAACGATTGTTTTTTTGCTTTTCTCTTTTCTCCTTTTTTTTTAATCTACCAATATATTTTTAACAATAACATAATGAAATAACAATTTTTTTATAAGCCGCAAATTGAAGGAGAAGAAGAAATTGGATACTAAGGAATTTTTATGGAATCAACAAGAAACAAAAATTTCAGAAGGATATAACCTGAATTTTTTAACGGAGCCAAGCTCTGATACCAAATGATACGAACCTTGTGATCACGTGTTCATGCAACCCACACACAAAGACATCAATTCCTGAAAAGCCAAGTAAATCAGGTTTGATAGGAGTGTGACACAAAGATAACTTTTACTTAGGCACCAACACTATTAGAAACGAAAAACCCTCACCCAACGAATATTGATTCACAAACGAGAAGTATAAGGATGACTCCACGAAGCCAGTTATTATTCGATAAGTTGTTTTCAGTTCTTTAGAGAACCAAGGAAGGGAGATTATCTCTCCAACACACACACACACACACACACAAAGTGCGGCAAACAAGAAGTTTTATTAATCTGAATATTGTGTAACCTTACATGTTTGGTTATGCCTTTATTTATACTGACTGTAGACTTAGATGGATTTATATGAAGCCCACTTACAATTGACCCAAATAAGTAATAACAACTCAAAGACCAAGAAAAAAATCATAAAAATCTGAAAATTACCATCCTAAATATGCTAGAATCAGATTTGTCATATTTAAGAAGTCCTAAATAAACTAGGAGAAATCTGATTTGGAAGAATTTGTGTTGTTGCCTCCTTTGATTAGCTTGGATTTCCTTATTTAACTTGGACAAATAAGAAAACAAATTTCCTCTTTTGTTGCTGATTTAATTACTTTTCTTCCTAAAGTTAGGAAAAACATTAAATAATCCTCCCCTCTTTAGGAATAAGACATGGCCAACTTCCTTACTTAATTAGGAGAATAAATTGGTGACTTTCTATCCTTGTAGCATTAAGAAAAAAAAAAGCCTAATAAGGCTAGTATGGGGTCGGACACATCAACCCCTTGTTCCACACGAATTGGGTTCTTCTTGGACCTGAATTAGATGAATTAAATATTGTCCTTCATGCTTTTTAAATATCCCAAGTCTCTCTAGGTCCATTTTACTCCATATGTTCTGAATAAACCCATTCAATGCTTGTTTAAGCTTCTTTGCCCTAGCTCTTGCAAGTTGTCCATTTGACACCTCCAATGGGTCGTTGGCATGATTATGTTTGGTGTTGAGTTGATCCTCATCACATATCTTGTTGAAAGAGAGGTCTTGGTTATAAGGTGTGTGTTGAACATGTAAATTAAAGAAGATGATGTCAATCAGCAACGGGAAAACATATTTCACACTCGATGCCACATCCAAAACAAGGTATGATTCGAACCTCGTGATCACGGAACCCACAAGTAAAGACACCAATTCCCGGAAAGCCAAGTAAATCAGGTTTTATAGGAGTGTGACACAAAGATAACTTGTATCTACGCACCAGCACTATTGGAAACGGAAAACCCCTACCCAACGAATATTGATTCACGAACGAGAAGTATAAGGATGATGCCATGAAGCTAGTTGTTCTTTAATAAGTCATTTTTTAGTTCTTTATAGAACCAAGAAAGGGAGAGTATCTCACCAACACACACACAAAGTGCGGCAAACAAGAAGTCTTATTAATTTGAATTGTCTAACTTAATTTATACTAACCCTAGACTTAAATAAACCCTAATGGACCCCCCTTAGGTGGACTTATTATATGATGTCCACTTACAATTAACCCAAATAAGTAACAATAACCTAAAGACTAAGAAGAAAATAATAAAAACCCAAAAATTACTATCTTAAATATGCTAGAATCATATTTGTCACCCTTAAAAAGTTCTAAATAGACTAGGAAATCTGATCTGAAGGTAGAATATGAAGTCTTCTTTCCTTATTGTAATTAGGATGAATAAGGAATCCTTGTAAGAAAAGGATTCTGAAACATTTATGAATCCTTTCCACACTTGGAAACTATATTGCAGCCCATTAAAGATCCTTGTAGAGTTAGGAGCTTTCCAAAACCAGTTGCCACATCCTTGTCGGAAAAGAATTCTAGCCAATTAGGAAGTCCACAAGTTAAAAGAAAGTACATAACAAAATTTGTACAGCCTATGTTGACCAGTATTTCGATGCCTTCCTGAAATCCAATTGACCTGAAAGTTTAACCCAAGATAGGACAACATGTCAGCAGACTACACATAACATTTTAGCCTGATCCAATAGTCGGATTGAGAATTATGATTGTTGTCATGAAACTGAACAGTTGTGCATTTTACGTCAGAATTAGAATCTAATTGTTTTTTTATTGCCCGAATTGTATCAAGGTATCTAGCATAATAATTGATGGAGGTAGTTGTGCTAATGTAACTAATGATACTCTTGTGAGGAAATTGAATATGAGTTGTGATATGATCCAGGCAAGGTCATATTCAGATTTTGATGTAAAATATGCAAACTATCTAGTTTTACGACAACAGTCATAATTCTCAATCTGACTATTGGATCGGGCTTAAAGTTTACATGCAGTGTCCTGACATGTTGTCCTACATTGGTTTAAAATGTCAAGTCAATTGGAGTTCAGGAAGGCATCAAAATACTGGTCAACAGAGGCTGTATGAATTTTGTTATTTACTTCTTGTTGACTTGTGGACTTTCTATTTGGCTATGATTCTTTTCCTATAAGGATGTGGCAGCTTGTTTGGAGAATCTCGTAGCTCTACAAGGATCTTTCATGGGCTGTAATATAGTTTCCAAGTGTGGCAAGAATTCATAAATGTTTCAAAATCCCTTTCTTACAAGGATTCCTTATTCATCCTAATTACAACAAGGAATGAAGACTTCTGATGCGAACCTCGTGATCACGTGGATACGCAACCCACATGCAAAGAAACCAATTCCCGAAAAGCCAAGTAAATCAGGTTTGATAGGAGTGTGACACAAAGATAACTTGTCCCTAGGCACCAGCACTATTGGAAACGGACACTCCCACCCAACGAATATTGATTCGCGAACGAGAAGTATAAGGATGACGCCACGAAGACAGTTGTTCTTCGAGAAGTCATTTTCAGTTCTTTAGAGAACCAGGAAAGGGAGATTATCCCACCAACACACAATAAGTGCAGTAAAGAAGTTTATTGATCTGAAAATTGCTTAACCTTACATGTTTGGTTATGCCTTTATTTATACTGACTCTAGACTTAAGAAAACCCTAATGGACCCCCCTTAGGTGGACTTATATGAAGCCCGCTTACAATTGGCCCAAATAAGTAATAATAACCCAAAAACTAAGAAGAAAATAATAAAAATAATAAAAATCCAAAAATTATCATGCTAAATATGCTAGAATTAGATTTGTCACCTTTAAAAAGTTCCAAAATAAACTAGGAGAAATCTGATTTGGAAAATTTGTGTTGCTGCCCCCTTGATGTCCTTGATTAGCTTGGATTTCCTTGTTTAACTTGAACAAATAAGAAAACAAATTTCCTTCTTTGTTGCTGATTTAATTACTTTCCTTCGTAAGTTAGGAAAAACATTAAATAGTCATCCTCTCTTTAGGAATAAGATATGGCCAACTTCCTTACTTAATTAGGAGAATAAATTGCTGACTTTTTATCCTTGTAGCTTTAGGAAAACAAGCCTAACAAGGCTGGTATTGGGCCGGACACATCAACCCCCTGTTCCACACAAATTGGGCTTTTCTTGGACCTGAACTAGATGAATTAAAGGTTGTCCTTCATGCTCCTTAAATGTCCCAAGCCCCTCTGCTCCATATGTTCTGAACAAGACCATTCAATGCTTCTTTAAGCTTCTTTGCCCTAGCTCTTGTGATTGGCCCAATTGGCACCTCCAATGGGTTGTTGGCATGATTACGCTTGGTGTTGGGCTGATCCGCATCATCCCCTCTCTCTTCAAAAGGATTCGATCTTGAATTATCACTTACATCAAACAGAGTAAGATCAGAGACATTAAAGGTAGCACTAACACCAAATCACCTGGCAAATCAACTTTATAAGCACTATCATTGATCCTCTCAAGGATTTGAAATGGCCTATCTCTTCGTGGTTGTAGCTTTGATTTCCTATGTGCCGGAAATCTCTCCTTGCGCATATGCACCCAAACCCAATCGCCGGGCTAAAAGACAACATGTTTGCGCCCCTTATTGGCTTTGGTCGCATACACACGATTCCTCTTTACAATCTGTTGCCACACACTCTCATGAAGTGTTTTCACCATCTGTGCTTTACGATTACCATCCAAACTAACCCTTTCATCAATTGGAAAAGGAATCAAATCCATTGGAGTTAAAGGGTTAAATCCATACACAATTTCAAAGAATTCTAGACTTTTTTTTTTAAAAAAAAACAGACACCAATTTCTTCGAAAACAATGCATTTGTTGTAGTTACTACTTCGAACATGGCTACTCCTTCCCAAAATCTTGATGGAATAACTCTTGAGTTGGAGAAACTCAATGAAAGCCCTTGATGCGAATCTCGTGATCATGTGGTCACAAAACCTATAATTAAGATTGAGATTTGATTCTGGAAACCTGAAATAAATCTAATAGGAGTATGACACAATGAAAACATATCCCAAGGCACCAACACTATTGGAATGAAATAGAATGATGCCATGAATTTAATATATGGTGCGATATCACCCTCAATAGACAAAATATAAAGTTTTAATTGATTTTGAGGTGGTTTGCTTATGGTTCACTAAGAGTTGTATTTCTACGGTAAAATTAAATCTCGAATTAAAACCTCAAGCAAACGATATCAAAATAAGCCCAAATTTAATATATTGTGTGATCTTACCCTTAGTACACAGAATATGAAGTTTCAATTGGTTATAAGGTGGTTAGGTTATGGTTCACTAAGAGTTGTGTTTCTGTGACATGATTGAATCAACCTTCAAATTTCATCTAATCTCTTTTTTATGCTACTGATATGATTAGAGATAGTAACAAGATGAAATAAAATTATTATTTTTTTGCTTAGATGTCGTAGACACAAAGAACAATGACACAAATACTGAAAAACTTAAAAGAACACTAAGAAAATAAAAATAAAAAAACAGAAGGATATGACCTTGTTTCGGAGCCTAACTCTAATACCAACTGATGCAAATCTTGTGATTATGTAGTCACGCAACCCATAATTAATATTGAGATCTGATCCCAGAAAATCAAAATAAATCTGATAGGAGTGTGATATAATAGAAACATGCCCTAAGGCACAAACACTATTGGAATTAAGTAGAATGACATCACGAAACCAGTTAATTTTTATGAGTCAGATTTAGTTCGTTCAAGAACTGAAGAATGCAAGAATCATTCTCACAAGTTAAAACTGAAAAATTCAAAAGTATTATTCATTAATGGCCGATGAAATTTAGGTTACATGAGTTTAAATAGTTCTTGAAAAATTAATCCCAATGGATCCACCCTAGTGGACTGATTTGAGCCACTTACAAAACTGATCTAAAAAACTTAAATAAAAAAGCCCATAACCTGATCCCAGCAAGCCTTGGATCCTTACTGAAAACAAAGTATTAATTAAATCCAAATAAGCCTTGGGTTGTAGCTAAGAAATAAAATAAAGCCTATAATATTAAATCCATGTTCTGGTGTGGGAAGAAGAGAATGAAAGAAATATTACAAAACTAATTCAAGGCTTATTTATAGCCTTCCATGCAACTCTTTAATCCTATAAAATAAAGGAAAAGGTAGTTACCCATGTTGTTTCCAAGCTGTAGTAGGATTCTTTTATTTCATTTATTGTGTTTTCTCCTCACCTAACAAGAAAATAAACAAAATAAAAAATCCTAATATTAAATCTATGTTTTGCTGTGAGAAGAAGAGAATGAAAGAAAATATTACAAAACTAATTCAAAGCTTATTTATAGCCTTCAATGCAACTCCTTAATCCTATAAACTAAAGGAAAAGGTAGTCACCCATGTTGTTTCCAAGTTATAGTAGGATTCTTTTATTTTATTTATAGTGTTTTCTCCTCACTTAACAAGAAAATAAACAAAATAAAAAATCCTAATATTTAATGGAAATAATTAATTTTCCCATAGATAATAGGAAGTCCAAAACTAATTAGGAATTCACAAAACACATAAAAACATCATAAACACAAGGCTGATCAGAAATTTGGAAAATTGACAGCCTTGTTGCCCAAATCTCATGGCCCAAACAAGGTTGGATTGGGCTCCTTTTGCACATGAATAAGATGTACTAAGGCCTCCTTTTGATACTCCAATGGACTTTTCAAATCTAACTTGGTTAAAACTTTCAAAATCAATGCCTTTGTCTTGGACTAAGTCATTGGCCTATTTAGAACAAGTAATGAGTTATTGCTAGTGTTTGTAGGCTGATCCTGAGTTGTACGAAAATATCTAAAGTTTTAGAAATTAATTGCTCTTTCTGAGTTGTGTAAAGTAATGACAACTTCTAAAAGATAAGAAATCTATCATTTAGTTGATAGATTAATTTGACTAATCTTAAATCTTCTAATATCTATGGCAACTTTAGAACAAGTTTTCTCTATAATGAAATTGGTGAAAACAAGGCTTCGTAGCAAAATGAATTATAATTTTCATGCTGACAATTTAGTTGATATTAATCTTTTATTGCTAATAACTTAGAAAAATAGATTGATATGAACTTCAAATATATATGATTATGGATGAATTTTCAATAAAAAATCGTCAATGATGACTTAGTTTAAATATATTTTTTCTTATGTTTATATTAAACATATTTAATTTTTAGTATTTATTGGAATGTAATAAAATATAATATATAAAAAATTAAGAATTTTTTTTCTTTTATAACTATTAAGTTTATTGAAATGAACTTTGATTTTAATTTTTAACTTCTATCTAATATCTTGATATCGAAACTTAGAATTTCTAGTTCCGCCCCTATTGTGTTGAAGGTAAAATTTATGGAAAACGTTTAGAATTCAGACACGCGACAAAAATGGTCGAAGCACCTTGAAAGACATTTTTATAGTATATCTATCTTCCCTGTCAAAATTTTAGTTAAATAAATGGCTCGATCCATGAGAAACATAATGATCAAACTCTAAAAGAAGAGAAAGACAGGATGACTCTAACATGTCATGTATGATAAAACTTTGATAGTTCATCCTCCACCTTAGACAGCTTGCCACTAAGGATTCAGTTGAATCCGATATAGCAATAACAGATACAAGTTAAATTTTGGGTCGAGATTTTTAATTAAAAACTATTTAAACCGTATATATATCTTTGCGCCAATTTTTTTTTTTAAAATTTCAATCCGTTTGATACTGATATGTTGATGGATTCTGTCATGTTGTAATCAAAATTGATCCCTGCATATGTGCGGTTACTTCGTGTTATTGAGGTTGAATTATGTATAGCTGCTGCCGGAAATGTAACTAAATTTTACCTCATTTCATGTCCAAAATTTGTTATTCAACATATTCTCCACTATGTGAAGATGCATATCCATTTCAAACTTTAAAATTCTTCAGTTGACCCGACTGTGTTATTTCTTGTTAGAGCATGAATTGATTTTTGCTTGATATTTTTTTTTTAATTGTATCATCCTTCCTCTCTTTTTTAGGATTATTGAAAAATAAAAAAAATTATATGTTTAGCCTGTGAATATTTATAATATCCATAAATAAATAAAATATAAAAACTTGAGTTAATTATAATTATAAATTCAAACTCGAATTAACTATTCATGAAAATCTCTACTTCTAATTAATACCTAGTAAATAATTTAGGAATAGTTGAGTAATGGAGTCATTAAGTCTATCTGTCATACATCCTTGCTCGAAGCCCTTGTTGGCAATAAGATTAGAAGTAGAAATTATTGAATCATACATTTCGTTAGGAGGATACGTGGATGGCCTTAATTTAGCCTTTCGTGGACTTAAAAGAATTGTTGTATGATATATGAGAAACCACTCTCGTATTATTATGCCTATTATATGACTTTGGCTGTATCTTCGTCTGTGTTTCCTTCTTGGCTGTGAAGACTTGGGGATAAAAACTCCTGTTCCTTTGCAGCTTTCTCTTCTACAATTTTGCTCATACATGAATTGAGATGGTGCTGTAATTTGATTATTGTTTCCACTCTGCAAAAGTTGATAGTAAATACTTCTGCATGAAATGAGAGGTTGGATATTGTTAAGAACCTGCAAAGAAACTGAAGGGCAAATAGCAACGTGGCCCTCATCATTATCGTCATCCATGATTAAAAGAGATATTTGCTTGATTATGTCTGCAAAGAACAAATCATCTTCTAATTCCATAGCCAAATCCATAGAAAGTACATACCCAGAAACAGCCGCTCTTTCGGTTGCTAGCTAGGCTACTCAAAGTGTGTTATGCACAAAAACAAGGAGGTGAACTTGAGTTCTACTAATCTTTAGGTCACTTTTCCTTTTCTCTCCTGTGAAATGGGAATGTGGAGGTCATAAATAGTGGAAGGAGAAGGCATGTGATGGGTGAGGTTAAGTTATAGAGGTGTGCATGTGGGTGGTGGGGACTTTTAGTGGCAGTTCGGCAATCTGGCTAATGTCCCAACACCCTCACAAGAATCATGAAGGGTGCTATGATATTATCCAGTTGAAGGAAAGAGATGAGGAGCAGCAAGCAATAGCCCGCACCCAGAAATCTAATCCAAGATCTCGATCACTAACATTATACTTGGTTGTGAATGGATAGCTAGGAGCTATCTCTCTCTCTCCCACTCATACACATCTACCACTCTGAAAGCGTAAAGGAAACAGGTATGGTTCAAAATTCCTTGTCCATGATCCGCACATGATAATCTTGGATGAAGCATGTTTGAACCAAAGCCAACTCCTTATAATGCTAGCTAGTAGTAAAATTATTTCTTCTAGATTAATTAATATGCCATAGTTACGCAACTACGCAGTCAAGCTTTAGTTAGTTGCCACAGAGTCATTTATTTGTTGCAGATCTAAATGGGTTCATTAGTCATATAAAAAAGCTAAGTTTTTGTTGACGATTTCTAGGTTAACATTGACGCAATTTTCAATGATGATTTCTGGGTCAGCAGTGGCTTAGTTTGTGCTTACAGTTCCATGTGTCAACCATGACTATATTTTCGCTGACAATTTCATGCACGAGCCGTGAATTAGTTTTCGCTGTTGATTTCATACGTCAACCGTCACTTAGTTTTTGCTGACGATTTCTAGGTCAAGAGTGATGCAGTTTTTGATGATGATTTCTGAGTCAGCAGTGACGCAGTTTTTGCTGACCATTCCATGCATCAGCTAGGACTCTATTTTGGCTGACGATTCCAGGCGTCAGTCGTGAAATAGTTTTCGCTGTTGATTCAATACGTCAGCCGTCACTCAGTTTTTAGTAATGATTTCTAGGTCTATAGTGACTTAGTTTTTGTTGATGATTTCTAGGTCAGCAATTGATTAGTACTTAAAAGTGCATTTTCATTAAGGTTTTATATCATCATATTACACTAAAGTATCATTAAATTTTCTAACTAAAGCATGTTTTATAATAACAAGTCTGATAATATGAGATATCTTTAATTTATGGTAAATGCTCATTTTGAATGCAGAAATATCTCACAACTCAAAAGATTGATTGATGCAATTAACTATTGAAATTGAGAAGACAAAGAGAGGACTAAGTTTAGAGAAGAGATGCTGGTTCAATTCAAACTAAAACACCATTTAGTTATTGGATCATAACTGGAGTTGCAGACCTTAGATTTAGGTCTGGTTTATCTTGATGGGAAGAGAAGACATAGGCCTAAAACTTTCATGAAGAGTCCAAGATTCACATCTTCCGTTTTCAAGTTCAAATCTTAGTAACAAAAGAGACGTCTGAATCTGTCCTGCAGCCCAGACACTGTTTGGTGTTCAACCCATATCTCGAGTTCTAGAAGTCCAAATAAGCTCATTCTTCTTTTGTTGGAAATCTGAGATAATTTCCCACAACTTTCATGATGACTATGTGCTCCAATTTTAATGTTAGCAATGACTTTTTGGCCGGCCAACAAAGTCAATAACTAGCTAACAACGTCAATAACCAGCCACCAAGTCAATGGTTGGCCACCAACTAAATAGTCCGTCATCAAATGAATAGTTCCGAATTTTAGCATATAAAAAAAGGCATTTGCCATACATTTAGGCATTTTGGTTTTCAGATCAAGATCATATTCTTGCTTTCTTTCTTTGTATTTTTGTAATTTTTAAGTTTTGCTTTCATTAATCTCTTGTTTATACTTTTCATCATAACAATTTTCTTATCTAGTTTATTTATGTTTAGCTAAGTTTATTATGTCAAGGTGAAAAGGTTTCACTAATGGTGTTAGAATATGTATATTATAAACTTAACATGGACTTCAATGTTTATATCCAAGAAAGTTTGCTATTAACATGTCTTATCTTTTTATCTTACTAATTATTAATACCTTGCTTGTTAAATGATTATTCTAGATTTGTGTTGTATAACACTTGGTACAATAAATGCTTGATCCTTCATAGTCTTCGGTCGACATCGTTGTTATAAGAGGAACTTGATTTGTTGTTAACATAAGTTAGCATTATGAATACCTGATAATATTTAAAAGTATTGGTTTTACTTAAAAAGATAATTAATATGATCATGTTAATACTTTATAATGAGCCATTAATGATAAATCATCCGATTGGTACCTCTTTTATGTGTGGTTTCCAGTTGAATAATAAAAAGGAGTTTATACTATACTTATTTGAATTACCATTTGTAGATTTTCTAACCTTGACAATTGTTTTATCATTGTTTAATCTTTTCATCATTATCACATCTCAAAGTTCTCTTCAACATCAATATCATTTTATTATTTGTAATTTATATAATTCACCTCCCTGTGGTTCGACCCCAATCTTGACGAGTTATTTATTACTTCGACACTCCTGCACTTGGGATAAAACATCAATCTTTTGATCGTGTCAGCAGTGACTTGGTTTTCCCTCACGATTCCATGCGTCAGTCGTGACTCTGTTTTCCATGAAGATTCCAAGCATCAGTCGTGAATTAGTTATCGTTGTCAATTCCATACGTTTAGTGGCGGAGGGGGGGCTAGCAGGGGCCTCGACCCCTGCAAAGAAATGCCCTCCCTTGTAAATATTTAATAGAAATAATTAAAAAAAATTTGAACCCTCTAATTTATAATTTGGCCCCCCCTAATTTTTTTGTCTTGCTCCGCCCTGCATACGTTAGTTGTCACTCATTTTTTAGTGACTAATTCTGTGTCTATAGTGACTCAGTTTTTGATGATGATTTTTGGGTTAGTTGATGCGATCTAACCATTATAGGATCCATTGGAGGTTCTAGTTGGTTCAGTTACTAGGCTTAGAGCTAAGAAGTTCAAAGAAGCTTTCAATGGACTTCTTCAATAGACATGGGCTAAGGTGGACTTCAAGAGAATTTGTAATGATAAAGAGCAAGCCTTGATTAATCTGATTCATTTTCAAGAGGGGCTTGTTGGTGGAACCAAGACCATTACACAAGGATTGGGAGAAAAAGACTAGATTCGGACAGTTTGACCTTGCATTTCTCTTTTGGTAATAACTAGAGGTAAAGATTGAATTTTGATGTGATTTCAGTTGGGCTGGAAACTAGACTTCCATACCTTTCCAATGGTATATGGAACGCCTTTTAATTCATTAAGACGAGAGAGAATCATCCATTTTAAGTTGAGCTTTTGCTACTGCAGACATAATGCGGAAACAACAAATTTGTCTTATTTAATTAGTTGGGCTATCAAACTTTATTTATTTTGAGAGGAGACATTTTATTTGGGTCTTAGACTTGTTTATTTTGTTTATTTTAATTAGTTTTGGTTAGTTTTAGCTTGGGTTGATTATTATTTAAATTGAGTTTATATGAGACTCATTAGGGAAACCAGGGTTTTGACTTGGAGTTTAAATACTCTTTAGGAATAATTTTAAGGCAGACTTTTTATGATATTTTTAGCATTGTAACCGACTTCTTGGGTGCTCAATCTTGGTTCTTGATTGAACTTTCAACTCTTCAAAGAACTGACCATTCTTTGGTTTATAATCTTGTTGCCTTGGGAGCAAGTCTTCCATTGTGATAAGCAAATTCAAATCTCAAAAAACTTGGATTAGATTGATCTTAGGGTCATGAATTCCATTAAATTCTGCTAGAGTTCGCATCATCAATAGTGACTCGGTCTACAGTGACTTAGTTTTCGTTAACGATTTCATGCGTTAGCCACAACACAATTTTTGCTAATGATTTCTAGGTTAGCAGTGACGTAGTGTTTCTGACGATTCCATATGTCAGCTGTTAATTAGTTTTCTTTGACGATTCCATGCATCAGCCGTCACTCAGTTATCGGTAATGATTTTTTAGTCAGCGGTGACTTGATTTTCGATGATAATTTCTGGTCAGCAATGACTTAGTTTGTGTTGACGATTCCATGAGTCAATCGTGAATTAGTTTTCGTTGTCGATTCCATACGTCAGCCATAACTAAGTTTTTGCTGACGATTTCTAGGTCAGCATTGATGCAGTTTTTTCTGATAATTTCTGGGTCACTAGTGAATTGGTTTTCATTAACGATTCGATGTGATAGTCGCAACTTAGTATTTACTACCAGAAAAATGATAAATACAAACAGAAATACCGAGGGGATATTTCCGTCAGCAATATACCGACGACAATATTCCCTCGGTATATATCGAGGAGATTACAGTGGGAAACAGAATAATTAAAACAAAGCAAAAAAAATGATGACGTGATGATTTTAACAACGAAATTACCGACGAAATAAATTCCATCAGCAAATCCGTTGGTAAACTGTGAACACTGTTCATCACGTAAATTACAAAGGGAATCACCAACGGAAAATTCTGTCGGTATTTTATAGAGAGCTTTGGAACTGTTCACTTCCTAATTGCACTTTTAATTGCTGTTCTTTACAGATTAAATCACTGACGGATTGAAAAGTCATCAGTGTTATTTGGCAGCTTTTTGAAAAATTTAGATTTAATTAAAAATTTAAATTAAATATTACAGACAGAATCACCGACGGATTAAAAGTCATCGGTGATATTTGGCGATTTTTGAAAATTTTTGATTAAAAATATTAATATTTAATTATCGTCAGTAAAACGCTCCAATAAAAAGCCTAGAATCCCTAATTTCACAATAGACCCGTCTCCTTTCTTCTTCTTCTTCTTCTTTTCCCTCATATGTAAAAAACATCAATATCCATTTCTTTTTCTTCTCTTCTCTCCTCAACTCTTTCTGATGCGAACCTCGTGATCACATGGTCACGCAACCCACACGCAAAGACACTGATTCCCGGAAAGCCAAGTAAATCAGGTTTGATAGGAGTGTGACGCAAAGATAACTTGTACCTAGGCACCAGCACTATTAGAAACGGAAAACCCCCACCCAACGAATATTAATTCACGAACGAGAAGTATAAGGATGACGCCATGAAGACAGTTGTTCTTCGATAAGTCGTTTTTTAGTTCTTTAGAGAACCATGGAAGGGAGATTATCTCACCAACACACACACACAAAGTGCGGCAAAACAGGAAGTTTTATTAATCTGAATTGTCTAACTTACATGTCTGGTTATGCCTTTATTTACACTAACTCTAGATTTAAATAAACCCTAATGGACCCCCTTTAGGTGGGCTTATATTAACCCCACTTACAATTGACCCAAATAAGTAATAATAACCCAAAGAATAAGAAGAAAATAATAAAAATAATAAAAATTCAAAAATTACCATCTTAAATATGCTAGAATCAGATTTGTCACCATTAAGAAGTCTCAAATAGACTAGGAAATCTGATATGAAGGTAGAATTTATTCTGAAGTCTTCTTTTCTTTTTGTAGTTAGGATGGATAAGGAATTCTTGTAAGAAAAAGATTCTGAACATTTATTAATCCTTGCCACACATGGAAACTATGTTGTAGCCCATTAAAGATCTTTAGAGAATTAGGAGATTTCTAAAATAAGCTGCCACATCCTTTTAGGAAAAGAATCCTAGTCAAATAGGAAGTCCACAAGTCAAAAGGAAGTAAATAACAAAATTCATATAGCCTCTGTGGACCAGTGTTTTGATGCCTTTACAAACTCCGATTGACCTGAAATTTTAAACCAAGGTATGACAACATGTCAGGAGACTCCAGATAAAATTTGAGCTTGATCCAACGGTCAGATTAAGAATTATAACTGTTGCTGTAAAACTGGATAGGTGTACTTTTTACGTCAAAATCCGAATTTGACCTTGCCTGGATCGTATCACCTTCTCTTCTCCTCCATGCTCAGGTATGTCTTCTCCTCCTTTCTTCTTTTTTCTTCTCAATTTTTTTTAATTAGTATACTTTACGATTTTTTTTTCTCTTCTTAACTTCACTTGCAACTACATTAAGATAAGATTTCTCTTCTTCTTATTTTATTTTTAATTGTTTAATTCTTAATAATTGTATGAATGTTTTTGTAGGATTTTTTTTTCATATGAGATCATTTTTTAGTTGATTTATTTATAGGATTTTTAAAACTTTTTCATATGAATATTTTTAGTTAAATTTATTTGTTGCAAATTTGTTTGAGTTGATTTTTTTCTTCTTCTTTCCAAGTATTTTTAGTATTATAGAGTGTTGATTAATATTAATTTAATATGATTCCATACGAAGGCCGTCACTCGGATTCAGTGATGATTTCTAGGTCTTTAGAGATGCAGTTTTCGTTGATGATTTCTGAGTCGGTAGTAACACAGTTTTCACTCACGATTCCATACTTCAACTATTACTCTGCTTCCGCTATTGATTTCAAACCGTGAATTAGTTTTCACTGTCGATTTCATATGTCAGCCGTCACTCAATTTTCAATGACGATTGATCGGTCTACAATGACTCAGGTTTCGATAATGATTTTTGGGTCTGTAGTGACGCAGTTTTTGCTGACGATTCCATTCATCAACGATGAATGTGTTTCCCCTATTGATTTCATGCCTCAATCGTGAACTAGTTTTCATTGTAGATTCCATATGTCGGCCATCACTCAGTTTTCAGCGACGATTACTAGGTCTTCAAAGACACAATTTTCGTTTATGATTTCTAGGGCGGTAGTGGCGCAATTTTCACTCACGATTCCATGCTTTAACTATTACTTTGTTTTCACTATTGATTTCAAGAGTCGCATGTGAATTAGTTTTAGCTGTCAATTCCATACGTCACCCATCACTCAATTTTCAATGATGATTTCTCGGTTTGCAATGACTCAGTTTTCACTGACGAATTCTGGATCAGTAGTGACGCAGTTTTCGCTGACTATTTCAGGTCACCGGTGAATTGGTTTTTATAAACGATTCGATGTGACAGTCGCAACTCAGTTTTGAGTGAAGATTTCTAGGACAACCGTGAATTTGTTTTCGTTGTCAATTCCATATGTCAGTCGTCACTCAATTTTCAATGACGATTGATCGGTCTATAGTGACTCAAGTTTCGCTGATGATTTCTGGGTCCATACGAACACAATTTTTGTTGAGGAATCCATTCATCAATGATGACTTTGTTTCCCCTTTTGATTTCATGAGTCAACCGTGAACTAGTTTTCATTGTCGATTCCATACGTCGACTGTCAATCAATTTTCAACGACGATTAATCAGTCTATAGTGACTCAGTTTTGCTAAAGATTTCTGGCTCCCTACTGACACAGTTTTCACTGATGATTCCATGTGTCAACGATGAATCTATTTTTGCTAGTAATTTTAAGAGTCAACGGTGAATCAATTTTCGCTGTCGATTCCATACGTAAGCCATCACTCAATTTTCAATAACAATTTCTAGTTCTACATTGACTCAGGTTTCACTGAAGATTTCTGGGTCTGTAGTGATGTCGTTTTCCTTATTGATTCAATGCGTCAACGATGACTCTGTTTTCCCTATTGATTTCATACGCCAACCGTGAACTAGTTTTCATTGTCGATTCCATATGTCGGCCGTCACTCGGTTTCAGTGATGATTTCTAGGTCTTTAGAGAGGCAGTTTACGATGATGGTTTCTGGGTCGGTAGTGACGCAGTTTTCACTCACGATTCCATGCTTCAACTATTACTCTATTTTCGCTATTGATTTCAAACGTCAACCGAGAATTATTTTTTGTTGTCGATTCCATACGTCAGCTGTCACTCAAATTTCAATGGCAATTGCTCGGTCTACAGTGTCTCAGTTTTCACTAATGATTTCTGGGTCCGTAGTGACGCAGTTTTTGCTGAGGTTCCATTCGTCAATGATGACTCTGAGTTTCGCTATTGATTTATGTGTCAATGGTGAATTAGTTTTCGTTGTCGATTCCATATGTCACCAGTTACACAATTTTCAATGATGATTTGTGGGTTAGTAGTGATGCTGTTTTCGGTGACGATTCAATACGTCAATGATCACTTTGTCTTTCGCTTTTGATTTCCATACGTCAGCCGTCACTCAATTTTCAATGATGATTTCTTGGACTATAGTGACTTAAATTTCGTTGATGATTTCTGGTTTAGCAGTGATGATGTTTTCACTAACGATTCCATGCGTCAATGATGACTCTGTTTTCCCTATTGATTTCATGCGTCAACCGTGAACTAGTTTTTGTTGTCGCTTCCATACGACGACCGTCACTCGGTTTTCAGTGATGATTTCTAGGTCTTCAAAGACACAGTTTTTGTTGCAGAGTTCTAGGTCAGTAGTGATGTAGTTTTCACTCACGATTCCATGTTTCAACTATTACTCTGTTTTCACTATTGATTTCAAGCGTCAACCATGAATTAGTTTTAGCTGTCGATTTCATGCGTCACCCGTCACCCGTACTCAATTTTCAATGATAATTTCTACGTTCTAGGTCTTTAGTGATGTAGTTTTCACTGAATATTTCTGGGTTAGTAGTGACGCAATTTTCGGTGATGATTCAATAGTCAACGATGACTCTATGCTTCGCTTTTGATTTTGATACGTCAACCGTGAATTAGTTTTCGCTGTCGATTTCATATATCCGTCGTCACTCAATTTCCAATGATGATTTCTCGGTCTATAGTGGCTGAGTTTTCAATGAAGATTTCTAGGTCCGTAGGGACGTAGTGTTCGCAGAGGATTCCATGTGTCAATGATGACTGTGTTTTCGCTATTGATTTCAATCGGCAGTCGTGAATTAGTTTTAGCTGTCGATTTCATGCGTCACCCGTCACTCAATTTTCAATTATGATTTCTACGTTCTAGGTCTTTAATGACCTGATTTTCACTGAATATTTTTGGGTTAGTAGTGACGCAGTTTTCGGTGATGATTCAATACATCAACGATGACTCTGTGCTTCGCTTTTGATTTTGATGCGTCAACCGTGAATTAGTTTTCGCTGTTGATTTCATATGTCCATCATCACTCAATTTCCAATGACGATTTCTCAGTCTATAGTGACGGAGTTTTCACTGAAGATTTCTAGGTCCGTGGTGACAGAGTGTTCGTAGAGGATTCCATGCTTCAATGATGACTGTGTTTTCGCTATTGATTTCAAACGGCAGCCTTGAATTAGTTTTAGCTATCGATTTCATGCGTAACCCGTTACTCAATTTTCAATTATGATTTCTACTTTTTAGGTCTTTAGTGACCTAGTTTTCACTGAATATTTTTGGGTTAGTAGTGACGCAGTTTTCAGTGATAATTTAATATGTCAACGATGATTCTATGCTTCGCTTTTGACTTCGTGCGCCAACCGTGAATTAGTTTTCGCTGTCAATTTTATATTTTCGTCGTCACTCAATTTTCAATGACAATTTCTCAGTCTATAGTGACTGAGTTTTCACTGAAGATTTCTAAGTCTGTAGTGATGCAGTGTTCGTAGAGGATTCCATGCATCAATGATGACTGTGTTTTCGTTATTGATTTCATGCGTCAACCATGAATTAGTTTTCGCTGTCGATTCTCTCAATTTTCAATGATGATTTCTCGGTCTACAATGACTCAGTTTTCGCTGATGATTTCTGGATCAGCAGTGATGCAGTTTTCGCTGACTATTTGTGGTCACCGGTGAATTGGTTTTCATAAACGATTTGATGTGACAGCTGCAACTCAGTTTTGAGTTAAGAGTTCTAGGACAACCGTGAATTTGTTTTCGCTATTGATTCCATACGTCAACCATCTCTTATTTTTCAGTGATGATTTCTAGGTCTAGAGTGACTCAAGTTTCACAGAAGTTTTCTAGATCAGTAGTGATGCAGTTTTCAGTGACGATTCCATGCGTCAACATGACTCTGTTTTCCCTATTGATTTCATGTGTCAACCGTGAACTAGTTTTCATTATCGATTCCATACGATGGCTGTCACTCGGTTTTCAGTGATGATTTCTAGTTCTTCAGAGACGCAATTTTTATTGATGATTTCTAGGTTAATAGTGACGCAATTCTCACTCACGATTCCATGCTTCAACATTACTTTATTTTCGCTTTTGATTTCATGCATCAATCGTGAATTAGTTTTCGTTGTCGATTCCATACGTCAGCTGTCACTCAATTTTTAATGACGATTGATCGGTCTAGAGTGACTTAGTTTTTGCTGATGATTTCTGGGTCCGCAGTGATTAGTTTTTGCTAACAATTTTATTCCTCAACGATGACAATGAGTTTCGCTATTGATTTCATGCGTCAACCGTGAATTAGTTTTCGTTGTCGATTCTATACGTCACTCGTCACTCAATTTTCAATGATGATTTCTATGTTCTAGGTCTACAGTCACTTAGTTTTCATTGAAGATTTCTGAGTCTGTAGGGACACAGTTTTCGCTGACGATTCCATGCATCAACGATGACTCTGTGTTTCGTTATTGATTTCATGCGTCAACCGTGAATAAGTTTTCACTGTCAATTTCATATGTCACCCGACACTCAATTTTCAACGATGATTTCTCGGTCTATAGTGACTCAGGTTTTACTTAAGATTTTTGGGTCCGTAGTTACGCAGTTTTTGCTAATGATTCCATGCGTCACCGATGCCTCAGTTTTCGCTATTGATGTCAAGCATCAACCGTGAATTAGTGTTCCTTGTCAATTCCATACATCAGTCATCACTCAATTTTCAATGGCGATTTCTCGGTCTATAGTGATCCAGTTTTCACTAATGAGTTATGGATCAACAGTGATGTAGTTTTCGCTAATTATTTTTGGGTCACCAGTGACTTGGTTTTCGTTAACGATTCCATGTGTCTACTGCAACTCAGTTTTTGGTGATGATTTTAAGGTCAGTAGTGATATAATGTTTTCGACGATTCCATGGCTCAGCCATGAATTAGTTCTAACTAATGATTCAAAGCATTAGTTTTCACTGTCGATTCCATACGTCAACCGTCTCTTAGTTTTCAGTGACGATTTCTAGGTGTGTGGCTTAGTTATCAATGATTATTTCTTGGTATGGAGTGATGCAGTTTTCACTGACGATTCCATGCGTCACTAATGACTCTGTGTTTCGCTATTAATTTCATGCGACAACCGTGAATTAGTTTTCGCTGTTGTTTCCATACGTCAGCCATCTCTTAGTTTTCAGAGATGATTTCTATGTCTATAGTGACTTAGTTTTCGCTAAAGATTTCTGGGTCTGTAGTGATGCAGTTTTCCCTCAAGATTCCATACGTCAACCGTCTCCCAGTTTTTAGTGATGATTTCTAGGTCTATAGTGACTTAGTTTTTCACTGCAAATTTCTGGGTCCGTACTGACGCAGTTTTCCCTTAATATTCCAAGCGTCAATGATGACTCTGTGTTTCTCTATTGATTCATGCGTCAATCATTTATTAGTTTTCGCTGTCGAGTCCACACGCTAGCTGTCTCTAAGTTTTCATTGATGATTTCTCGGTCTATAGTGACTCAGTTTTCACTTAAGATTCCTAGGACCGTAGTGACGCAGATTTCACTGACGATTCCATGCGTCAACAATGACTCCATTTTCGCTATTGATTTCATGCGTCAACCGTGAATTAGTTTTCACTGTCCATTCTTTACGTCAGTCGTCTCTTTGTTTTCAGTAATGATTTATAGGTCTATAGTGACTTAGTTTTCACTAAAGATTTCTGGGTCCGTAGTGATTCAGTTTTCTCTCAAGATTCCATGCGTCAACAATGACTCTTTGTTCGCTATAGATTTCAAGCATCAACCATTTATTAGTTTTCGCTGTCAAGTCCACACGCCAGCCGTCTCTAAGTTTTCAGTGATGATTTCTCGGTCTATAGTGACTCAGTTTTCACTTAAGATTTCTAAGACCGTAGTGACGCAGTTTTTACTGACGATTCCATGCGTCACTAATGACTCTGTGTTTCGCTATTAATTTCATGCGACAACCGTGAATTAGTTTTCGCTGTTGTTTCCATACGTCAGCCATCTCTTAGTTTTCAGAGATGATTTCTATGTCTATAGTGACTTAGTTTTCGCTAAAGATTTCTGGGTCCGTAGTGATGCAGTTTTCCCTCAAGATTCCATGCGTCAACCGTCTCTCAGTTTTTAGTGATGATTTCTAGGTCTATAGTGACTTAGTTTTTTCACTGCAAATTTCTGGGTCCGTACTGACGCAGTTTTCCCTTAATATTCCAAGCGTCAACGATGACTCTGTGTTTCGCTATTGATTCATTCGTCAATCGTTTATTAGTTTTCGCTGTCAAGTCCACACATCAGCTGTCTCTCAGTTTTCAGTGATGATTTCTCGGTATATATAGTGACTCAGTTTTCATTTAAGATTCCTGGGACTGTAGTGACGCAGATTTCACTGACGATTCCATGCGTCAACAATGACTCCGTTTTCGCTATTGATTTCATGCGTCAACCGTGAATTAGTTTTCACTGTCGATTCTTTATGTCAACCGTCTCTCAGTTTTCAGCGATGATTTCTAGGTCTATAATGACTTAGTTTTCACTAAAGATTTCTGGGTCCATAGTGACGCAGTTTTCCCTTAATATTCCAAGCGTCAACGATGACTCTGTGTTTCTCTATTGATTCATGCGTCAACCGTTTATTAGTTTTTGTTGTAGAGTCCACACGCCAGCCGTCTCTAAGTTTTCAGTGATGATTTCTCGGTTTATAGTGACTCAGTTTTCACTTAAGATTCCTGGGACCGTAGTGATCCAGTTTTCACTGACGATTCCATCATCACCGATGACTCTGTGTTTCTCTATTGATTCATGCGTCAACCGTTTATTAGTTTTTGTTGTCGAGTCCACATGCCAGCCGTCTCTAAGTTTTCAGTGATGATTTCTTTGTCTATAGTGATTCAGTTTTCACTTAAGATTCCTGGGACCGTAGTGATGCAGTTTTCACTGACGATTCCATGCGTCACCGATGACTCCGTGTTTCGCTATTAATTTCATGCGTCAACCATGAATTAGTTTTCGCTGTTGTTTCCATACGTCAGCCATCTCTTAGTTTTCAGTGACGATTTCTATGTCTATAGTGACTTAGTTTTCGCTAAAGATTTCTGGGTCCGTAGTGATGCAGTTTTCCCTCAAGATTTCATGCATCAACCGTCTCAGTTTTTAGTGATAATTTCTAGGTCTATAGTGACTTAGTTTTTTCACTGCAAATTTATGGGTCTTTAGTGACGCAGTTTTCCCTTAATATTCCAAGTATCAACGTTGACTCTATGTTTCGCTATTGATTCATGCATCAACTGTTTATTAGTTTTCGCTGTCGAGTCCACACATCAGCCGTCTCTCAGTTTTCAGTGATGATTTCTCGGTATATATTGACTCTGTTTTCGTTATTGATTTCATGCGTCAACCGTGAATTAGTTTTCGCTGTTGATTCTTTACGTCAGTCGTCTCTTTGTTTTCATTGATGTTTTCTAGGTCTATAGTGACTTAGTTTTCACTAAAGATTTCTAGGTTCGAAGTGATGCAATTTTCCCTCAAGATTCCATGCATCAACGATGACTGTGTTTCGCTATAGATTTCCTGCGTCAACCATTTATTACTTTTCGTTGTCGAGTCCACACGCCAGCCGTCTTTAAGTTTTCAATGATGATTTCTCGGTCTATAATGACTCACTTTTCACTTAAGATTTTTGGGTCCCTAGTGACATAGTTTTCGCTGACAATTCCATCCGTCAACGATGACTCTGTGTTTTGCTATTGAGTTCATATGTCAATTGTGAATTAGTTTTTGCTGTCGATTCCATAAGTTAGCCGTCACTCAATTTTCAATGACAACTTTCTCTGTTTTTAGTGACTCTGTTTTCACTTAATATTTTTGGGTCTATAGTGACGCAGTTTTCGCTGACAATTCCTTGCGTCAACTATGACTCTTTTTTCGCTATTGATTTCAAGCGTCAGGCATGAATTACTTTTAGTTGTTGATTCCTGACGTCACTCGTCACACAATTTTCAATGACAATTTCTCGGTCTATAGTGACTCAGTTTTCGCTGA
>Ga0325411_1000548_pt1 | contig 39638 bp, 14 predicted proteins | sample PopdelMetagenome_13_FD_206181 | JGI IMG/M metagenome (GOLD analysis project Ga0325411, IMG submission 206181) | Populus deltoides microbial communities from Bellville, Georgia, United States - Xylem-PdIQD-R4 | ecosystem: Host-associated > Plants > Phyllosphere > Stem > Wood/Secondary xylem...
ATTTTTTTTTTTTTTTTTTTATATATAATTTTTATTTTTCTCTTTTTTTATAAAACCCCCCCCCCCCCCCCCCCCCCCCCCAAAAAAAAAATCCTCTTTTATTACTGTATGGAATATTCGGCCCTTTTTTTTCTCTCTCTTTTCTCTTTAACTTTCACATATAATCCTTAAAATTTTCAAAGAAATTCTTCAATTTATTTTTTCTTCAAATTTAGTCCTTGTTTTTTATTACTATATGGAATATTTAAAATAATTTGTAAAATTAGAATTTTTATTTAATTTTATCCTATAATTTTTTTATCAATCATATTTGGTCCTTATTGTTTTATTGCTATTTTTATTTGAGATTATTTTTAAAATTAATTTTCTTTATGATTTCATCCTCTTTTAGTTTTTTTCCTATTAGATTTTATCCTTATTACTTTTTTTTTATCTTCATAAATTTTTTAAATTGATTTTTTTTTCTGATTTCATCATTCAACATTAAATTTGTTGGAAATTAAATTTCTTAATTGAGCCTGAATCTATGATTTCATGGGTTGCGAGTTTGGAAGATTAACCCAAGTTTATGAGATTTGCCTAGGTTTTCTTGATTTTTTTAAACTCGTGTTTTTTTCAGTTTCATCATTCAACATTTATTTAATTGGATATTTTTCTCTGATATTTTTTTTAATTTTCTTTCTATGTGATTTTTAATTATTTTTTAAAAATAACTCGGGTTATCTTGAGTCTTTTTTTTCGTTCTTTGTTAAATTTAACTTTTTTAAAAAAGAAAATTTGTTTTTTGAATTAAATTAAACTAAATTAATTGGTTAAATATAAGCATGAGATGTTCACTACATGATATTTTGTTGGATTTGCTTTCTAGGTCATTGCTATGACAGTGTGTGCAGCTTCTTTCAGTGTTGTTATGCATCATTTTGAAGTGGCATTAGAACAATCTTGATGAGTTCTTTCCAAAAACGAAGCAATTTTCACAACAAAGTGATGATAAGTTTCCAATAAGCTTTTCTTTATTTTTCTCTCAAGTATGATATTGACAGCTTATTTTTTATAGTTAATTATTACCACTTTTTTGTTCATTTTATTTAATGTTGATTTTTTTTATTGAATGATTAAACTAGCTGAGATTATTAAGCTTAATCAACTTAGTCAAGTCAATGAGTCATATCTCATATTTTTAAAACTTATTTAAAAATAATAGGATTGTTTGAACATTTTATTTTTAAATTAAAAAAACATTAACCCGTCTATGGCGTAGAATATACCACATGTCTAGTGACTATCCAAAGATGTTGGCCGGTGAGTCTTTAGCATTAATTTTGTCCTTTATGTGATGATAGTTTCTGTATAGTCTTCAAGAGCTTGGGCTGAGTTGAAATATCCAGAGTTCTTGCATTTTTGAAGGTTTCTTTCCGTGATCCAAATGGGATTTATTTTTTCATAATATCAATGCTAATTAAAAAAATGAAGTTTAAGAAATTAAAATAGAGTTGTTTAGGTTCATTATGAAACTATGAAGTGTAACTTTTAACATTTGTAAGTATAAGAAGGCATTTTACAAAATGTTAGGTACCTCTAAGTAGGTACAAGGAAACCATATCCATCCCCGTAACAAGTTCGAGTTTGGCTACTATCCTAAGCATAGTTTTAAAACCCGACCCGGTGGTCAACCCGGTATAATGATCGGGTCACGGGTCAGATGGGTTGACCTGAGTTAACTCGGGTCAACCCAAAAAAATGGGTTCAAGAATGACGGAATTGTGCGCCCTACAACTTAAGAAACACAAATTCTTCAACTGCTGGTATCTCCCTGATCCTCTTTAGCACTTCCTTACTGGGTTTTTCATCCACACCAATGGTCATTACTGCTTGTTTTTGTGGAGCGATCTTGCCAACGCTCATGAAACTCACATTTACATTCTCTTCGCCAAGGATATTCCCCACACTGCCAATCATACCTGGTTGATCAACCTGACTGCAAAGTATGAGGCTGCCTTCCATGCTCACATCAACACCAAATGAATCTACCTTGGTGAGGTGGGGCTTCCTGTCTTTCACTCTTCCCTCCACTTTAATCTCACCAGAGTCAAAAATTGCAATGGCAAATTTAAATTTCACATTGGCAATTTGGACCTGGATGAACTCAAGTGGATTCTCAGGTGAACCATCCAACAGAATAATCTTCTGTTATCCTCAGTCCTCCACTTAAAATTAAGCTTTCAAATTTTGCCCAACAACTAAAACTTGAAATAAAAAGGAAGAAAACTAACTAAAACCAAAATCTTACCAAAAGAATTAATCAAAATTATCTCACCATGTCCCTGCTTTTCGGTCGCTGAATTGACACTTACTACTCATTAGAAAGAGGCACCAAACACGATGGATTTGGATTTTTTGAGAAGGTTTTGAGATTGTGGGGTTAGATTTTTGTAGATCTCCGAGAGAGAATGTGAAAGATTGAAAATTGTTTGAGTATAAGAAGAAGATACTGGTGGAAACGAGTAAGATAACAAGAGCAAAGATGAAAGGGTATTTTCTTTCTTTGACCAGATTTTGAACAGATATCATCGCCATATGCTTTCTTTTTATGAGCTTTTGGGAGAGAAAGAGTTTAAGCAACTAGCAGGGATCGAGATCTACAGAGATTGTGGGTCAGAGATAGAGAGAGACAATGACATTCAATTAGAGAGAGACGATGGCTTTCAATCAAATTGAGTGTTTAGGAAAAAAGGACATCGTTTATATAAAATAAAACCGGGTCTCAGCCGGGTTTACCCGGATCGGCTGGGTTCCGGGTCGACCCACAGGGTCTCATCAGGCCAATTCCTAGGCTGTTTTTTTGCTTAGACCCGGCCCGGCCCCAAACCTGGGTCGGCCGGGTCCCGGGTCGACCCGCTGGGCCGGCTTTCAAAACTATGATCATGAGACAAAAAAATAAAAATCATAATGATAGAGGAGATATATCTTATAATATTTTTTATTTTAAAAGTACATAAATTTACTCTAAAATTAATTTAAAGATAAATTTATTTTATATCAATATCTCTGTTTTTTCAACCAAATAAGATTACGTCTTTTTTGTATATTTCCTTTCTATCATAGAATATTAACCAAATATAATCTAAGTTCCGTCGATTTAAAGATAAATTTATTTTATATCTACATCTCTGTCTTTTCAACCAAAAAAGATTACGTCTCTTTTGTATATTTCCTTTCTATCATAGAATATTAACCAAATATAATCTAAGTTTAATTGATTTAAAGATAAATTTATTTTATATAATCTAAGTTTTGTTGATTTAAAGATAAATTTATTCTATATCTGCATTTCTGTCTTTTCAACCAAATAAGATTGTCTCTTCTGTATATTTTCTTTCTATTATAGAATATTAACCAAATATAATCTAATTTCCGTTTGTTTTTAGAGTGTAACCTGCACAAAATGCATCTTTTTGATATTTTTAACTAGGTTGAAATGGAACCTTATTGTGTGGTGCAATTTAATTTTCTTTTCTTTTCAATAATACTATCCAATTTGGATCCATTTTTGTTTCAGGAAGCATATCCAAGAAACAATGATAGGAAAAAAGATGCACGCTAGCCCTCCATAATAAGTAATAACCCATTGTAGTCGAGGCCGGACTCCATATCGTTGCTTGTAGACATTAATACAAGCATGGAGATCAAATTTAGTTGGCTCATTCATCCCGCAATTGCTCATGGCGTGCAACGCAACGCAATGTCGCTCATATCTTAGATAAATTCTCTGACTAAAATAATTTTCTTAATCTGTAATTGATGAGCAATTATGACAAGAAAACATAGTTCTACCATGATGAAATCAAATTCCAACTCCAACCCACCTCCCTTTCAATTTTCCATTTGAAGCAACAACGCAGGAAGAAATTCTAAAAACAAGTTTTAGAAACAATAAAGTTCAATCACTCTAAAAGTTGGTGTCACCAAGTGGTCTCTCCCTGCCATATAACCTCATAACATTGGCCAAGTTTGTATGCTGTGTTTTGGCTGTTCATATGGCCCAAAAAACTCTTCGTAGCAGCTTTGATTTTGCAACTAGAAAGTTAGTATCATAGCAAATGCAATTGTTAAGAGGAAAAACCAATCCCAAAAAGGGATGCATCCAATATTGAAGCTTAAGTTGGATTTTTCCAAGTGAGAGTGGTTTGGATCAAGTTAGGCTCTGAGTGGCCTTCCTGTTCATTGTCAAAGGCTGCAGCTGGCACAAGGGCCTTTATGGTTTATCATGGACCTAGATTCCTAATCCCTTGCCGGGAAAAAGACCACAGAAATTCCCCAGCTGTTTTATGAGCCTTTCTCTGCCTTCAAGAAGTAGTAATTAGCGTTTTGCATCTTAAAATACAAGAATGGTTAAACAGACTGATCTCTAAATGCCTAGGGGAGTTAATGTGTAATCTACATTCAGCAAATGGTGGAGAAAATATATTCTGAAGAAGACAGAATCCTACCATTTTCTGCCTAGTCTGTAATGATGACTACCACTTAATCCTCAGCTCCCTAGTCGCTACCATCAGCTTCAATAATCGCTACCTTCAGATTTATATTTTCCTGCAAGGACCTAAAACCTATAGGATGTGAGAAGCCATATACAGCAGCAGAGAAAACTAGCTAGTAACTGCAGTCTTCTTCATCGTAATCTTCCTCCTCCTCTATTCTTGTATTTAAGTTTGCAAGTTGAACGGGATTGATATCCATCTTTTCAATGTCTTCAAGGGACCATCCAGGCACTTCCTCATGCTTCAATTCAGGAGTTGGTTCTGTTGAGGAACTTGCAGGGACAACAGTGTCAGGTTTTGTTAAGGAACTTGCAGGGACAACAGTATCAGATTTTGTTGAGAAACTAGAAGGGACAGGAGCTAACACTGGTTGTGTTTCTCCATTCTCATCCAAGCCCGCATTCAGGTCAAAGTCACGTACTGGAGCTTGTAAATTTCTGCCAGCTGGAATATTATCCTTCGAATCTTTAGGCTCATAATCCTTGTCAAGTTCTGGACAGTGCTTGTCATTGTGATGATCAATGTCAGGGTCATCTTCAAACTTCCCATGCTGTGCAGTTGTCTCCCTCTCCATGGATCTTGTCCCCCGGCCACGCCCTCCACCTCTGCCCCTACCTCTTCCTCTTCCTCTTCCTCTGCCACTGCTGCTTGTCTGGATAGTCTCATTCTGTCAACAAAATTCTAGGGTTGAATTCTAGTGCAACATATTGTTCAAAAACATAGAATGCAGAATAAATCCATAGAAGCTTATTTTCTACATCGATTAAAAGTTGCCATAACATATGCCTTGTAGTCAATGGAGCACAGAAACAATCTGCAGCAGGTGATACAATCTAACTTGTTGCACAAAAACTAACACCATTTAAACCAAGAGCATGGTCGTAGACATCAGTCATAAATAGTTCAAACTACAAGGTAACATGAAATTCAACTTCCAACTTTAAGGATAACAAATAAATGTTGATATCTAACTTCACGCAAAATGCTTGTATAGTTTTCTTTCTCCATTTTTATATAATGCAAGACATGGAAACTTACTGTTCTGTTTCTACTGCACTCCTCATCACTGTCATTGTCTTCATCATCAGCAACTTTCCTAAAGTTGAAGCGTAAGAATGTCATTAGTCATCAAGCAATCTAAAGTCCAAACTAAAACAAAAATACAAGACTAGACATTCCAAACCTTCTTTTGGCAACACCACGTTCATCACCAGTGACATCTGGGCCACCAAGATCTGGAACCTTGCTCACAATTTCCCTCAGAAAATCAAAAACATTAAAAGTCTGTACACACTGTTTCCTGTAAATTTCATAGCAAAAATCAGACCACCTCGATTCACTGATGTTAGAAGGTGTAGAAAAGACAAATGTCTAATGCACGCATGAGGACACATGAGTGTTAATGTGCTCGTCCAAGGCGTGTGTATGTGAGCGCACTTGCCCAGGCACATGCGTGTACATGTGTGGGCGTGCCCCTGCGCGCGTGAGAGAGAGGGGTGTGTGGTGTGTGTGTGTAAAGCTACATCTCATTTGTTCTAAGAGTCAGGACCAGACCAACAATATGAATAAGATTGATCATGATCCCAAACTCAAAGCTCTGTATAGTAAAAGTTGGCTTTCAATATATTGTCATACAGCGCCTGGAAGGTTCAATTCTAAGGACCAAAATAATATACAGTCCGCAGCTTGGCACCCATAAGTAGATTTGTAGCAACAAAGACAATATACAAATCTTACTTACAAATGCAATGAATTCAAGGTCTTGGCTCCCCTTTTCAGAGTTATTTCATATGTTCGGTCACATAGGTCTTGCAAAAATAGTTCCAAGGCTTTAGCTGCACATTTCAATACAAATTGAATTAGTACTGTAAATGAAACAAAACAACCATAAAGAAAAACAAGTAGAAGAATAAAAATGTGCATGAACATATATGGAGGGGAAGGGAAGAGGGTTTCCATGCATGGTATTGGCATAGGATGACTTATGAAGAGCACGTAGAAAAAGGTGGTGTGGAAGAAAATAGAAAGGGGCCAAATTTCCTTTCATTGCATAAGCATGAGTCCATAATTATTTACTTACAAACAAGAAGAGGTACAGCCATGGCAATCTTCCCAACATCCTCATCAGTTTGCATAATTTTCTTGATTCGAACCTGTCAAATAATACCCAGATAAAGTAGATAATCAAATGCTAAAAAAATAAACATTGTAAAAGAAAATCACTGGACATGCTAGGGAAAAATCTTATGCAAGAATTCAAGTGATATCTGTTAATTGCTCATAGCTCATTCACATCTCAAAGCACTAAATGGGGCCAATAAAAAGTTGAACCACTAGATTCTCCTCGATTTGAAACAAACACAAGCCTAAAGTTAAGAGTCCTTGGCATGGTACAAGCGCCCACAAGAGTTGATACAAAGGCTCTATCAATCAAATCATCATCCTTCGACAAGTGATTGAACAAATGCAAGATGAGGCATAATTTATTGTAAAAAGAAATTTATTTAAATTTGTTTCCTGTGATAAAAGCACAAGAACAAAATTCATTAACACATTCAAGATTACCTACCAAAATGCTATCCTGCTATGCACAAAAAAGGTAAGATTTACAATTTGCATGTCAAGTGATCAATACCAAAAAGAATTTAGTTACAGCAGAGAGCTGAGTAGGTTCAATCAATCAATTTTTTGGACGGTAAATTGAACCAATCAAAATGGTCATACGAGAGAAAAAAAAAAAAAACCAATCTAAAATGTCAAGGTTCGATAAAATCTCTTTCAGCATGGCAAAGTACTACAGTGTTGTACATAAATGGGAAGGCTATAGAAGGATGCTTTACCCACTAAAGTTAAAGTTTTAGTCTGGTCTAACAAATTAGTGCCAACTAATTGTTGCAGAAAATAAGTCATAACAAGGCATTACCCTGCTTTCTGTGAGGTAATACCTCTTGTACCACTGTCAGATGCCAGGAGCCTTTGGATAGGCTTTTTACAAAGGGAAAAATGATGGCTTCAGAAACAGGGCAAGATAAAGGGGGACAGAGAGGAAGGGGTTACTCTTTGGACGAAACTTCCAATTCCTATTCCAAGTATGCAGTTGAGAACAGTATTTTGCTCTTTTGGAATTGAACTACCCATTGATGTTTCAAAACAATGCTCTTGAGCACAAATCTTCTTTAAAAAAAAAAAAAAACGTGGGGTCACATTCAAGGAAAGAGAGAACAAGCTGAGATACAGAGGAATCTCAAATGCACAGTAAGCTAAGGAAAATTTGCGATTAATAAGGAAGGGGGACTGACAAATAAAGAAGAGAAAAGGTTAGAAATTGATAAAAAGAGTTGATAACTTTATATCCACCATTCAGCACATAACAAATTTGATATCTAACAATGGTGTAAAACTAAAAACTCTTTAATTTGCGCATGACAGCAAGTGTTTGTGCACACACCTGCAATAAACAATTTTTTTGCAGCTATGTTATACTGTCTACTGGGTTATCACATCTATGTGGCCAGGTTTCAGTTTCCACTCAATTGTGCACACTCCTATTACTAGTTGAGTTTAAAGACTAAACTTTCTACTCCATATTGAAAAATGGCTTACGTTTCACAGAACCAAACTACCATACATCACGTGCATAGAACAAAACAATAACTTAACAGGTAGTAAGACTAAAACAAAAGGTAAACATCACTTCTAAAAAGAGCTGAGTTCATTCCTATTACAGCAAAGTCACATCAACAACCAAAAATTACAAAAACAAGATGTTTCCATCTGTCTTCCAATCAATAATCCCTAGGAAACCCCATAAAACCTCGTAGAAGGTGAAAAAAACAATCCAGCAAAGTGCCCCACATGCGAAACAACAAAGCAATGAAACAAATTCAGTAGCACGCCAAGTACATGTAAGAAAGAGGAAAAGCACAAGCTCTAGAAGTCAATACATATTAGACAGTGCCCTACACACAGGCAATTCATTAACCATAATCAAACTGGTCCTACCTCAATTTTAACCAAACAAAAACACTTGTTGGTCCACTTATTTTTTTGCTATTTCAGCCAAGTAAATTAGATAAAAACACAAAATATCCAACAAGCTGCCCCAGATGGGCCACGAATTCCGTAGTCCATGTAAAAAAAAAGTAAAGGGCATGAAATATTATGGAAAAAATCAAAATCTAAAACTCAATAAAGATTAGACACTGCTTTAAATATCAACAATTCTCTAACCCCATGTTAGTATCAGCCATAAAAAAAGGGGGGGAAAAGTAACAGGATTGCTAACCATGAAAAGGCCAGTGGAACAACAAAAAAAAAAAAAAAAACAAAGACAATCCACAATTGTTTTTACAAAAAAAAAACAAAACATGAAGACAGCACAAAAGAAAGAACTTACGGCAGGGAAACGAGTGTCGAGTTTCTTTTTCATGTTGTAAGAATCTCTCTCTTCTTTTCTCTTGAGGATCAGCAAGGAAAAGACAACGTTGTTAAATAGAAAATATTGTTTAAAAAAAATACAAAAAGAGAGATGATGGAGGCTGAGCAGAGTTTGGCCGGAATAAGGAAGGGAAGTTTGGGGAATTTATTTATATTTTTTGAAAGTTTAGGGTGATTTTTTTAATTTAATTACATTCATGGGCTTTGACTGCCAACCTCTAATCTTAAAAAAGGCCTGAGCTGTAACGTTACGCTTCTGCCGTCTCTTTGGTTTCCTTTGTTTTTTCTGATCTCTATGGTTAGACTTCACTTTAACCCTTATAAATTTACTAATATTCCACTTGAGCCCCTATATTTTATTCTTTTTAATTTGGGATTCTTTTTATAATGCTACCATAGAAGATGACACGTTATTTAATTTTTTTTTCTTTTTTTTTGTTGATAATATATATATATATATATATATATATATAAAACTAAACGAGTAATATTTAGTTGTACTTACACTTTTAAAACTTTAGTATGGAGGGTTTATTCTTATTCTTAGGAACCTAATTCAAATTATCTTATAATCTATTTTAAAGTAAATAAAATAAAATATTATTGTTTTTAGTATTTTTCTTTTTAATAATATACCACTCAATGCATGGACAATTTGCTAGCCACAATTAAAACCGAGAAAACTCACTTTTCTTTTACATTTTTTCTTATTAATATTTTATTTTTTCCTCTTAAATTTGCATTTATATATGAATATTTCCATAAAAATACTTCAAAACTTATTTTTAAAAATGTTTTTCGTCTAAAATGATTTTGTTTCAGATTTCTTTTTATTTTTAATATCTTCGAAAGCAATAAAAGCTGGGTTTTTTTTCTTTACTGTTTTGCCTAATATCAACTTTTTGAGGGTCTTCGGACCAGCTTCTGCATCAAATCAAAACTACTACTATTTTTTGAACGATTTTAAGAACGCAACATCAAACATCAATCTGCATAAATTCTTTTAATCGTTGACCCTAAAGTTTGGATCCAAGAAGTCAAGAAAAGAACTCTTTTACTACCAAGCCACCCGTTGAAGTTGCTGCCTAGTATCATCTTGGTGTTTGAGTTGGGCCCAAAATCTCTAAACCATATCGTGAATTCCCAACCGTTCATGCCCTGGAGAGATCGTTTCTTGCTGCCTAAATTTAAACACATTGCAATTTGCAGGACAAGGTGCTAATCAGCCATATACGAGAGAAAAAACCCAAATTTCTGAGCATTGTAAACCAGCGAAGGAGTGCCCTTGAAAATTTCACATGCCCGTCTCAGAAACACAACTTTTCTCAAATGACCAGGATTCTTAGATTTCATCTATATGGTATCTATTTTAATCCAAATGTATTTAGTTATATGGTATCTATTTTAATCCAAATGTATTTAGTTTCTCTCTCGATTGTTTCATGCACGACTCAACGAATTGGAAACAGCAAATACCTGCGAAAAACAACAAATGAAAAGGGAGCTTTTCGCATTTTAGCATAAATTGATTGGCAACATTAAATTTCAGTAATCAGCTTGTGCAGTTAAATTAGCTTCTGAAAATGCCAAAATATTACAGGACTCTCTGATAGCTGTACAAAACTTTCTTTTTTCTAAGAAAAAATGGATGAAAACCTATATAGTGAAATAGATGACGACAACGCCGCCGCCGCTGCCTTTCATTTGAAGAATGTATTCATTTTGGACAATGAACTGGGGATGAATCTTCCATATCAACAAGCATGCTAATGTCACTTGTTTTCATACACATGCTTGTCTAAGAAAGCTTTAGCCAGATTACTGAAGCTTACATTTACTGTTTCACAAGCAGCATACCTCTTGATAACATCTAAAACTTCTGGCTTTAGAATCTCTTCCTTGGTAGATGAGTTACAGAGATAATAAAGAGATCCAAGAGCATAATTAACCTGCAATCATACAGAACTCTTAATCAAATTAAACCATACAAAAAACTGCATAATTATGGTTTCACAGATTCAAGGTCAAATATAGCTTCAAAGCATCCTAAAGAATCGATCCCAGTAATGAAGGAAAATTTTCTGAAAGATCAAAGAAAATGTCAAAGCTATAAAAGCACACTCCAATGGTAGAGTGAGGAAAACGGGGGGGTGGGGGGGGGCATATTTCTTACAGGGAAAAAAAAACTATTTCGGTTGTGTATTTAGGACCACGTCATCTCCAGGATGAGCTAGACAAGTTATGAAGCAGGGGGGTGTAACAATAAAGAAGCGCAGGCTCTCTTCCACTTACAGTGTTTCTTACTGGGCTTGATAAACATTGGATAGTGAGGGATATGCCTCCGGACTGAGTGATGATAGCAGCATTTGCTGGATCTGCACGCAAGAGTTTAGAAAGAGAAAAATAATAATAGCATGAAAAAGGAGGCTGTAAATATGCGAAGCAAACAATCTTTGCAGCCTAATATTTTCGGTCAGCAGTATTTCCAGTTCTAGCAGAAGGTACACTTTGTTGGACTTACCAACACAAGAATTGCATATTCCTCCAATCCCAAATTCGACAAGCTTCTCATTTGGTTCTGTTATGCAATCAAGGAATAGCTCCAAAACATTTAGCTGTTTAGATCACATTCAAAAGTTGTTACATGGAAGAATTATATGAAATATACCTTGGTTTATAATTATAACCAGATATTTCTAAAACCAAAATCAAAAGTATTAACCTGACGCAAGAATGTATAGTTATAAGGATCATAAGCAAAGTTTGCCAAGTTAGCAACTATCCTCTCTTTTCTTTCTGCAACAACAAGAACAAAAATATGGTCAATAGAAGTTGTAATAGGCAAGGTTAGTTTTCAATGGTTTAGTCACATTACAAGACATGGTGTGAAGTGACATTTGCAAAAATACAGACCAGTATTTGAACTTGGCTACCGTTACAAACAGACACATTTCAAGCATGGTTTCCACCCTCATAATCCCCTACACCTCCTCACAGTGATAAAATTGACACTCCACTTTCACTCCCAGACCAGACACAAAAGCAACATGCACAACACCCAAAAACAAAAAAAAGCAGAGAGAAAGAAGCATGTCCTCTGCTACCACCCGAATTTCTATATTTGCTTAGCCTGCATATTGCACAGATATCCAGTGAATCTAGATTGTGCAACATTCCTCTTGACAGCGGAAATACTGCCACCGCCAAAGACTCCATTTCATACCAAACAAAGGGTAAATGCAGAACACAGATAACAAAGTTAGGATGCATATTAGCTACAAACAGAATGATATCGTAAACTGCATTCTACAGCCATGCAGAACATAGAAATCAGTTTAGTATTTGAAGACGGGCTAGCTTTGCATATTATAACTCAATCATGTAATGGAAGATTCTCGAAATCAACAAGGATTATTACTAGGAAAGTAAATTCATAGCCAATAATACAATGAAATCAGGTAAAAAGCATGAACTCTAATAATCTGATCAAGCTAAGGGATTAATCAGTGATTAAGGAAGCTAAGCCTTCAATTAAGTGCTTGCAAGTTACAACACAAATATATAGATTGACCTAACCATATTAAAGAAGACACCACGAGCAAAATTTAAAAGTACCTTCATCCGCTGCATTCTGAAACTGGTTCACCAACTCCTGTAAATAAAAAAAAAAATGGTCATTTGATTTGCTGGATAATTATTATTTTGTGATACAAACAATTAAACTAAAGCAAACAAGAAAAAACAAAAAAGAAGAAGATATACAGAAGGGCCTTTCGAGAAAAGAAAGAATACCTGAAGGTATTGGAGTCTTGGGGTTCCATATTTTCCGGTTCTTTCTTCTTGTCTTTGATTATTTGTAAACATCTCTGTTGTCTTTGTCAGACAATTTAAAAGTAACTTTACTGCTCCCTCGGAGCCATGACTTGCCTTCCTCCTCGTTTCGTGCAGACCCTATGCCTGAAATCAATCGAAGGGCTTTCTTGTTCCTAGTTCACTTCGGTTTCAGGGGTTTTAAAAGGAGTCTTTGGGCTTGGCCAGTAAAACCCATTGGGTGTGATTAGCTCTCTTTTTCAAACAAAAAAAAATAGCTTGTTTAATTCATATTTATTAGAATGTATTTAGTATTGCGGTAGTTATTGTGATTGTAATTTAAAAAATATTATTTTATAAAAAGTATTTTTAGTTGAGATTGGTTTAAAAAAATAGGTGTTTGGTTAAAAATGTGGTTGAAATTAAGGTTGAAGAAAAAGTAGTTTTAATGTGTTTGGTTAAAAAAATGCTTTTTAAATTGAGGTTATAAAATAATATATATATATATATGTGATTTTTAACTTAAATATTTTAGATTTAACTACTGTTATTATATCATGAAATAAATAATATTGAAATCAAATATTTTTTATTATTCCATTAAACTATGTGCAATGTCATTACATACGAAATCAATCCAACAATGACTATATTTTTCATGGTTTCTTAAGCGCGCAATAACAAAAATTGAATTTTTTAATTTATGTAGTGTTATTAAATAATAAAGATTGTGATATCTTTATTATTGGAATTGCGATCAAATTCCATAAATGCTACGTCATCATGCGATATCTTTTTAATTTATGTAGTATTATTAAATAATATTAAATAATAGTTTTTCGAGTACAACATAATTTTTTTAAAAAAAATTACAATTTCATTATAGTACGAGTAAATTTAATTCATATTAAACTAATTTTTTTAAAAAAAAATATATTGTTGACGATTAACTGCATTGGTGTTCGGGAAAAAAAAACTAAACTTTTCTCATTGGTTTTTCAAAAAAAAAAACTGAACATTGCGACAGTGGAGCATGGCTACACTGTATGCTCCACTGTTCCTAAAAATAACCACGTGAAGCAGCATTTTGCTGCTTCTCTAATCCTGCGGCTGGGCAGCAAAAATCAATGGACCCTACCAAGCAAAATTAGGTTTGTTTCCTTTACCAAACATAAAAATGTGTGGCTGCGGGTGAACCTCACCCGCAGCCACAATAACAAACAGCATCTTAAACTCCACACGGGGCAAGACTTTGACAGATTGAACAAATTTTAAAAAATGGTGGAAATAATGTTATTTTAAAAAATTAAAATTTTAATTTTTAACGGGTTTTTGATCAAGTTAATTTTATTAATTTATTATAAAACCTAGTTCGTACTAAACCCTAAATCAACTGATTTTAGATCAATTCATCGGTTTAATCAGGTTTGGTTTGATAACCATGATCTAATTTTGATGTAAAAAAAATATTTCTAAAGTTTCTTTAGATGGTGGAAATAATGTTATTTTAAAAAATTAAAATTTTAATTTTTAACAGGTTTTTGATCAAGTTAATTTTATTAATTTATTATAAAACTTAGTTCGTACTAAACCCTAAATCAACTGATTTTAGATCAATTCATTGGTCTAATCAGGTTCGATTTAATAACTATGATCTAATTTTGATGTAAAAAAAACATTTCTAAAGTTTCTTTAGATGCTGAAATACAAAAATAAAATACTAATCTCAAGGTAATCAGGCATATTAAAAAGAGAAACAACTTATATTGTTATACCAACTAGTACATTTAACCGCGTTGCGCGGGAAGTTAAACTATTTAAAAAAAAACTTAAAAAAATGTTTAGAGCATAGAAATTTTGCAGTATTATTAAATCTAATCAAGTAGATTGATTTTGAAACATGTCAACTTAGCTCTTTACCCAACTTGAATTTTAAATAAAACCAAGTAAGAGCTTATTCAAAATGAATTGTTCAATTTAATGAGTTTAAAAACAATTAAGATGACCAGTAAAAACATAACATATATTTAAAAAAAAAACTTTATGACAAATTTTTTTTTAATATTAAGATGATGTCAAATTAGATCGACCTTGGTCATCCTGTGACTTAGATCATGGACTTCAATGAGTTTAATAACTTTATTGTTTTTGTAAATTATCTTTATTTAATTTTATGATAAAATTAGATGCTTGCAAAATTGAGTATTAACCCTAAAAAATATATTTATTTGATATTATGATAACTTTATACAAAGTAAAAAAAAAAAATAAACCATGAATTCCATTTCTCAATTGAATATTGAAGAAGAGTGAAATAAAAAAAAATTACAAAAATTAAGGGATCAAAAGCATATAAGTTTTGATGGGTAAATCTGCTAAACTCTTGAATCATGTAACCGGATCAACACGTCAAACCCACAAACCGGGTAATGGATTCCATCATAATTAATTACTTTTATTTTTCTAAATTATTTTTTATTTAAAAGTATAATAAAAAAATAGACAATCATAAAATCGAGCGTTAAACCAATACTGAGACTTTTTTTTAAGACTATGATAACCTCATAAAAATCAAAACAAAACAAATTATAAAAACTCAAATCTCAATCAGTCCAATATCGAAGGATAAAATCGAAAAAATATATTAAAAAAAAGAAAAAAAAGTAAAATTTGTCATTCCCGTCAACAGGCCCATGGACTTTCTAAATTTAAAGAACATTTTTTTTTAAACTATTTTTTTAACTATATGATAAAAAAAAAATAGACGATCACAAATTCCAGTTCAATTAGAAAAAAATTAAAAAAAAAAGTATATCACTAAACTCGCAAACCAGGGCAACCAGGGTTACTCTGCCAAACTCGCAAACTGGATCATTGACTCCACAAAGTTTAATAACCTAATTTTTTAAAATAATTTTTTATTTTGCTAAACTTTTTAAAAAATAGACTATACCGCGATGCTAAGATTTTTTCCTAATATCAACCCGATGTCAAAATATCTTTCTGATATCACGATAACCATATAAAAGGTAAATTAAAATAAATTATCAGTTCTAAATCTCCATAAACACATCATATAAAGACTAAATTAAAAAAAAAAACTAAAGAAAAAGAAAAGGGTTAAAACGCGCGCACAAAAAAATCACAATATTGTGGATTATTATTGTGATCTATAATGCTAATGGATGTGGGAAAAGAATATTTTCCCCACACCTTTAGCTTTATAGTTAATATCAACCTAATGTTGATATTTTTTTTTTGATATTGTAATAATCATATAAAAAACAAATTAAAATAAATTATCAATTCTAACTCTTCATAAACACATCAAATAAGAACTAAATTAAAAAAAAATCAATAACTAAATGGAAAAAAGAGTCAAAATGCAAGAAAAAAAAACATAACACTTTAGATTATTATTGTAATACATAGTGCTGGAAAAACAATATTTTCTCCACAGTTTTTAACTTTATATTAGTATATTGGCTTGCCCTCCATAACGAGTCAATATCAATTTTTTAAAAATATAAAAGAAATATTAAATGTATAAAGAATGTTTTAACCACCTTGGATCTAGTAGCCATGAAAGACTCAAGAGCCCTGAGTTTGGCAGACATGAAAGACTCAAGCGTCTACATAGGTGAATTGGGCCTGGTAGTCATATCAGGATCAATTTCCTTAAGTTTAGCAGTCATGCATAGTTGCCAGACCGTGCCTAGGTCTGACACCAAACATGGTTGCCGAACCCAAGTAGCTAGGGTTTGATGTATTTGTCAAGCCCGAGAAAACAACAAACAGACAGAGGATAAAATGATATATTTTAACTATTTAACAGTTTGTGAAAGGTAAAAAAAACTCATGGGTAACAAGTTTTATTTTTGTTAACCTTGGGGATATAATACTGTTTTTACTATGCAAATGATCATCAAAAAACTACCATATCCCTGTTGAAACGTTTAATACCAGTGAGCTCATGAAAAATACTGAAATACGCTTACAATCAGGGCTTCAATTTTTTCAACCAAAGGGTAAAATGTTAATTTAACTTTATATGAAACGACAATATTAGCCATATCCCAAGCCTTCAGGGCTTGAAAAATCCATTGTGTAAGTTTACAATGGACTGTGTCTTAGTCCACAATATATTTGCATAGGGTTGCCGGCTCCAAGAAGCTTAGGTCTGGCAAGCAAAGCATGCCCACATTTGAGTCTAGCAACCATATCAGACTCGCGTCTAGGTCTGCCACCAAACATGGTTGCTAGCCGTTCTTGGGTCTGGCACTAAACATGGTTGCGAGACCCCCGACTCTTGGGCTTGATATTGTTACCAGACCCAAGGACCTTGGGTCTGATGTGGTAGCCAGACCCAAGCAAACAATAAACAAACAGAGGATAATTGTGCATTTTAATTGTCAGGAGAGAGAAAAGAAAAGAAAACACAAACAATCGATCACCAACGGCAATCCAACCATGATGTGTATCTACAAGCGCCCCACCATGTGGAAGAGGGTACGTCTGTGCATCTATTTATATGGTGAATGACCAGATTTGACTACCGAGTAGCGTCTCATGTATCTCCTTAATAGCTCGAGCACTGCCTACTTGCTGAGGCGTGTGGAATATACGCTAACAACTTTTCAATTAAAATATAAAAAATACAACATAAAAATACAAAAACATCTCCAATAGTCCTCTTAATTATATAATATACCCATATAAATTTTATAATTATAATTCATAATTATCTGTATCTAGAGTTACAGTAGAATCTCCAAACTTATTTTATAATATTTAATAAGAGCACTTAAGATTCTTACTTATACGTGTCTATTTATATCTACTTGGATTATCACTCAAGGACATACACCAACTTTTTGCCTCATAATTTAGCCTATTACAAGCTAACATGGGAAGAGGAGGGGTGGTTGAGAAAAGACTAGCATATGTCATTGTCTCACATAAAAAGTACACCTACTTTATTTTTGAAAAAAGTTAGACCTTTTTATGAACACATTTTAACATGTCAGTATTTTTTTTTTTTTTTAAGTTATGGTTTTTGACTTTGGTAATCACTCCTTGAAATCTATAAATTGGCTTCCGGAAATTACTATATAACTATAAAATCATGTGCGAAAAGAAACTGTGATATTAGTAGCATTTCACTGTTTAAGACTTGGCCAAATTCTTTTTAAAAATCTTTCAAGTCAAGGGCTAAAGACTCTATCCAAGTTTTTAATTATAAATTTGAAAAGTTAATATCTGTTATTAAAATACATTTAAAATACATCGTTTCAATATTTTTAAAATAATTTAAAAAAATTGTTTTGATTTTTTAAAAAATTTCAAATTGATTTTAACTGTGTTATTAGTTGATTCATTGAGTTTCACAAGGTCAATTATATATATATATATATATATATATATATATATATATATATATATATATATAAATATTTTAGAAGGATTCATAATCATTAATAAAATAAATTTATAATTTTTACGAAATAGATTTTGATTTAGACGAGTTTGGATATTTGTTTTTAAATTACCATCTAGTAGACCGGTTATAATGCTTTTTTTTTTAATCATTGTTTTAACCTTTAATCTTCTTATAATGTAAAACTTTGGATTTGAATCAATGTAATCTAGGTGTTTTTGGTTTTGTCTTTATGAATATCTTTATTTTGATAGTAAAAAATATCGTTTGAGAACGCGGTTGAAATCATGTTCCCTCAATTTTTATTTATTTATCTTTTTGTTAAAATTTATTTTTTATATTTTTAGATCGTTTTGATATGCTGATTTTAAAAATAATTAAAAAAAATAAAAAAAACATCATTTTAATGTATTTTTAAACAAAAAGCACATCACCGCTACCTCAATTCCACATGGTCATAAAATAAAGTATCTTGCATTATTGTTTATATTGCCTTGGAGAGATTACGTGCAATGCACTAAATTTATTTGAAGATTTGATGCAAAAACAAAGAGTATTTTCAGGGAAAAAAAAAACACTAAATCAAAGAAACTCAGCACCACATTAAAAAAAAAAACACGAAAGGACTAAGTTATTAAAAAATTTAAAAACATTGAAATTGATCTAGGATTAGCTCATTTTATTAAACTATTAAAAAATTTAAAAACATTGAAATTGATCTAGGATTAGCTCATTTTATTAAACTATAAGCACTAAGTTGTAATTTACCCTAATAAACTCAAAATTGCTTGAGAAAAGTATAGTTGTGATAAGTGATCCAATGATCCATCTAAGACAAGGTTGGGGTTATGAGTTGGAGAATCAACATTGATTTTTTTTTTATATATAAAAAAATAATTAAAATGATTTGTTTTTTAAAAATTAACAGGTTGAGAATCGAGTTTTGACCGAATTAATTTCGGATCAACTAAAATAATACATTAACCTGAGTTTTTAACCATGTCAACTATATATATATATATATATATATATATATATATATATATATATATATATATATAATAACTCGAATAGCCTGGGGTAGCCAAGTCCCAAGTGACCCTTCAAGTTAGTCTAGTTTTAAAACCATGGATAAAAAATTAATTTATATTTTAAAATCTCAACTCAATTCTTGCAACAATTTAGAAATTAAAACTCAAATTGTATTTATTGATTTGAGTTTAGAAATACTTGTTGGTATTGGAAAGTTATCAAGGAGGTTAAAAAGGATTGTTTTGATGAGATTTTAGTGGTTGCAATGAAGTTCCATCCTGGAATAGCGATGTAGAGAGGTCTCAATCCAAACATTCCATAGTTCATGTATTACATTCAAGAAAACAAAAATTACTGGGGGTGTCAATGAAAACAGTATAACTCGGAGGGTCAAAAAATAAAACAAATACAATAGTAGTAAAAAAAAAAGAAGAAGCCGACAACGCTAGGGCCACATCCATCCATTAATATATGGCAAAAAAAAGCAGTTCCATTTTTAAATTTTATTTTTCTCAAAAACCAATAAAAACAAAAATCAAAATCCCTCTTTTCTCCTCTCCCTCTCTCTCTCTCCAAAAACCCTAATTCTATCGATTCGGTTTCACCCTCGACCAATCCTAATCTCCGCCGTCCGATCTATCACACCGCCATATCTCTCACTCTCTCTCCTCAGGTCTGCCTCCCTCCCTCCCTCCCTTCTCCTCTTTCTCTCTCTAAGTTCTTGCACTCAATTTTAATTTGGTTATAATTAATTGACGGAACATCAATCGAATTAGGGATTTGAATTCGATTTTCTTGCTCTCTTTAAGACTTAGAATCTAGATGTTTTGGAAATTTTTTTATGGATCTATCAATTTTGACTATTATCAATTGACCGATAATTCTGTCATCTATGATCGTAATCAGTGGAGTAATGTTGTTTCTAAGTTATTAAAGGATTGACAATTCCGGTTCCGTAAAATTTACATTCGAAGGAGAAGGAAATTAATACTTCGTTTGTTGTCTTGCGGCAGTTTTTTTTTTTGTTTCGAAGGAGAGATCATTTTTTAGTGTCTGGCTTGGTCTGCTTATGATGAGATGGAAAATTAGATTTTTTTTATTAAAGGTTTGTTTAGGATTGTGGCAGTGTTTAAAATGTTTTTTTTGTTTAGAAATGTATCAAAAATAATATTTTTTTATTTTTAAAAAATTATTTTTAATATCAGCATATTAAAACAATAATAATAATAAAAATTTAATAAACTTTTTTTAAAATTTAAAGAAACGCTGTTTGTACGTTTCCAAATAGACTCTTAAGTCTCGAGAATGGAGACTTGATTAGGGTGTAAATTCATTGCAAGTTTTGGTTAGTTTTATCTGGCGGGTCATTTTATTGTTTTTGATTATGTTGTTGCTATAGTGGTGTTATATCTTGTAAAGCACTGGAGTTGATTGTTAGCATGTTAGCCCTTTTGGAGAAAATTTTACCAGAAATGGATGAACAATTAATTCAGATAAAAAGTAATCATACAGTGATACACTATTGTATTTGTGTTGAGCTTTATTAGTCATGTTACATAGGGTAACAGTGATTGTTTGGGTTTAATAACATTATTGATTGTTGTAGGAGAAGTTAGGATGCTAATAGACAGTTAGGTTGAGTACTTGAGTTGATGTGGTTCTTTGTGGTTGCTCCTCTCGATTACACTGCGGGATTGCTTGAAGAAATTAAGTTCATAAGGGTGATTGAATCTCGAATTCAACTATGCTTTAATGCTCATTGATTCTTTTTGGTGATAGAGAAACAGAAATGACACAATTCTGTCTATGGGTATGTTTTTCTAAACTGCATTTGGAAATGTGGATCACTTCATTGAGATTCTGTAAGGCCAGTGACTTTTGAATGCAGTCTTAATGGGTGATGGTGTGAAGATTGGAATAACTTTGTTACTTAAGCAGTTGTTGGAATTGAATTTTGTGTTTTTTTTTACTGCTAATGTAGTAATGTACCTGCAAACTTATCTAGCATCTATAAAAATAAACCTAGACAATTTATTCTCTTCAAAGGATCTGAGGTTTGCTTGGTTGAATGATGCTGTTTTTGAACCATTATTTTTTACTTTTAAGGTCCTAATGGTACTGAATATTTATGCTCTGGAAGAAGAGGCCTTGTTTGTGGAGATTGTTCACTGCCTTGCTTGTGCTAAGGACAACCCTAGCTCTCTTGACAACTCTTTAACATTTGAAATTACATCATTGGATGATATTTGGACCTTTCAAGTGATTCTCAACTGTTGGCATCACAATAAATTTTGAAACCTTTCTATAGCCAAATGGGGACACAATAGAGCTGATGGATTGGAACAACAGTTAAAGGCACACAAGAGTTGGCAATTTAGCTGTTCGAATGCTTCCAGAGTAGTTTTTCTTGCAATAAAGGAGTTGTGTTGGGACAAAATTATAGGCTTTTAGTTGTTGACAGAATTAGCTGATCAAAATGTTCAAGTATGGTTTGTTAAGCAATGTGCTCCTTAGAGGGTAGGCAAGGATATGGCAGTTTTGGGGTTCCCTGGTTAAGGCAGTATTGGGGTTCCCTGGTTAATAATAGCCTCCTTATGATTTTTCGGATCATCCATTTTAGAAGCCAGAAGCCAGAAGTTTTGCTCAACTAAATCAGTTTCAACAGTTTTAAGTTCATGACTAGGGTGAAGAATTTTTTGATGCTTTGTTAAATAGGAGAGAGCTATCTATCGTGGGGAATCTTGTGATTCAGTAGTAATGCTTAACTTTATTACCACAGTATTTTGTAATTTCCTTGATTGTTCTGAGGATGACATGTATGAGTTATCACTAAAATAAATTCTCAAACTTCACATTCCTGATGTATATAGTCTGCATTTTCCTGTATTCTGATTTGGAACAACTTTTCTGGCAATTTAAAATGAATGATATTCGTGGTAGTAAATTTCACATGAAAAGTGAGTGAATGTGTTTTTGCAAAATAAAGAGCAGGGAAAAGATGGTTAGTTATATAGTGGGTACTTTTGGTTTGGTTCTCTGAGAAGCATGCTCAATATGGACGACATGCCAGAATGTGCATTTATGAGTTGGCCAAACTAATACTAACTATGTATTCTATACAATATTAGTCCTCAGGGTATCGGTATTTGTAATGAACAGTTTTTTGAACTTCTCATTCTTCATGTATACTGGTGGTTTCTTTTTTCAATTTAAAGATCTGCAACAGGCATCACTAAAACATCATTTAAATGAGATATGGTCATTGGTGTTTAGGCCTGTGTTTACTTGTTATGCGTCCATTTCTGCAGATATGAGATTCTGACTCTTTAATAAATAGCATGCTATCTGTATCTTATAAGCATAAACTGACTTGTTTTTTGGCTTCCATATAAACTCTTATGAAGATATTGTGGTGGATGTTTACTGGTTGTTATACTGTCTGATTTAATGGTGATCCACCTGACTGAGTTGTCTTTTTCCACAAGTGTATACTAAATGTCTTAATCATTATTGTAGACATCACAGGAACATATTTGCCTTTTGAGATGTCTCCAGCTTCAAAATCAAAGTCAAAGGACAAAAAGGCTGGCAAGGAACCCCAGAAGGCTTCATCAAAGCCTTCAGGACCTGCTAATGCAGGAAGTGGTATCTCAGCTAGTGCATACAATCCACTGTCTGGAACATTTCATACCATTGAAACAGTGCCGACATCCTCTGCTTCACCTCTACACAATAATAGTCGTTTCCGAAACATTGACGAGACAGATGATCATCTTGGAGGCTCGCTTGGAGCTGGGGTTGAGTATGATTCTGTTTCGAATAATGGTAGCTGGTCTGGCGAGTCAGAAGATCATAAAGAGAAGACATCTAATCATCCAGTCCGGCAAGAAGCAATACCAGGCACTGAAAATGATAAGCGGGAAAAAATCCGCCAGAAGAATGAGAAAAAGCATCAGCGTCAAAAGGAGAGGCGAGCACATGAGTTGCATGAGCGGTGCACTGGCTATCTTATGTCGAGAAAGCTGGAAGCACTAGCTCAACAGCTTGTTGCAATGGGATTTTTGCATGAACGGGCAACAATGGCTCTTATATTGAATGAAGGCAAGTTAGAAGAATCTGTAACATGGTTGTTTGAAGAGGGTGAACATGCAGATAAGCACAGAGATCAAAACCTTGGTGGGGGTACTTTGAAAATTGATATATCAGAAGAGCTTGCTCGGATTGTAGAAATGGAAATCAGATATAAGTGCACAAAGCAGGAGGTTGAAAGAGCTGTGGTTGCCTCTGAAGGTGATCTTGAGAAGGCTGTAGAAGGTTTAAGACAACTGAAGCTAGATCCACCTTCTTCTCCTCCAAAACCTGATGAAAATGGTGATCCTCCAACGTCAAGTAATGATAAGCATTCTTTAGCAGGTAGCCAGAATATGGTGAGACCACAACCAAAGCTCAACCCAACTTCCATGATACAGCAAAGAAGAGATGATAAAGATTTTAACTATACAAAAGCAGCTGTTCTGGTGGGAGGATCTTTGGAATCAGGTAGTAAAAATGTGCAGTCCTTGAAGAGAATACAACCGAAGTCGGAGTGGCCAAGACCTCAGCCAACTCCTACTCCAACTGACAAGAGATGGTCAAGTGTGGGATCAAATCCTTCTGTCTCTCACTCTTTGGCATCTCCTTTGCATGGGCCACCTCCACCTGCCAAGACGGAAACCAGTTATGTTACTGTTGGAAGTGAATACAAGAGCCTTCAGCCTGGAACTATCAGAGAACCAGTTATTATGATGCAGCGGCCTCATTCTGTAAATTCAAAGCAGGTTCCAACTGCAAGCATAAGCTCATCTCCTCCTGGAACAGCCACTGGTTGGTATCCCACCAATAGTGCTGATATCATGAAGTCAAATGGCTTGATGCCTCACATTCCGAGCACAAGAAGCCCCAGCCCAAACAATCTGAGTTCGAATCAGATGTTCCACCAATTTCATTATCAACAACCGCAGTATTTTGTCCCCAGCAGTGGCCCAGGGGATTCTCCTGGAACCAGCAAAGTAAATGGCTTATGGAGTAGAGCTGGTGCATCGCCATCACTTGCTGCTGCTTCTTCCCTTGGACTTTTCTCTGGTTTGGGCTCAACAGGTTCATCAGGGGCAACCTCTCCAGTTGATTGGAGCACTTCCGGGTCAATGGAGCAGTTAGATTACACCAGCATAGACTGGAGTTTGAATCGAGGTTTATCTTCCCCAAGGCCCAGTGGATTGTGGTTAGGACCAAGTTTAAAGAGCAGTGCTCAAGCGTATGTTTCCACCGGCGCTTCTGGCTTTGGTGCTAGAGTGGCAATGAGAGCAGCTCCCAGCGGCAATGGCATACCCATTCCGGGATTGCGGGATGGTGGTGTGGCTAATTCAGAAACATCCACCTCCGGTTCCCACGAATGGACGTCTCCATTTGAAGGGAATGATATCTTTGGCTTGTCAAGACAGTTTGTTTCATCTCCTTCGCTGTAGGGGCGGCGGGGGATGATTTCAATGAATGAATGAAAAAGATAAAAAGGAAGAAGAAAAGAAAGACCTCAAAATGTGTTTGAATTTGATGTTGGTTCCTTTTGTTGATTTTTGGTGAGTATCATTCCGGTTTCGAAAGTCCTTTGCCTTTGACCCCCCTTTCCCCTTCCTTTTCATTGATTTGCTATCCGTCGAGTCATAATTCGATAAAGCCAGGAGTCTGAAAAAATGATGAAAGGAAATTAATTTCCATACACTTGAATTAGCATAAATCAGATGCGCTATTAAACAAAAAAAAAAAAAAAACAATTAATTTTTATATATTTAGATTGTTTTAGTTTGTAGATTTTAAAAATTAAAAAAAATATTATTTTAATGTATTTTTTGATGAAAAATATTTTAAAAATAATATCTTTTTTTGATGATTTGACATTTTCATTACAATAATAATTTTATTGATTAAAGATCATTTTATCAATAAATAATTAGATAGACTAAGAATCTTGATATATATATATATATATAAAACGCCAATAAAACTCACTTTTATGCGAGCAAGGAGTCCGAAACAGTGCTTTTATGCGAGGAGTAAAAATAAACGTGGTAATGAATATTTATGAATCGGTTTTATATTATTTATTCTTGAATCTAAATTCAAATCTAAAATAATTATTCAAATTTGATTGAATAAGAAATTTTTTATACTCATTCAAATTAGGTTTTAAATATTTATTTAGTATCCATGAACTCAACCTAAGTTTAAAATATGAAGTCAAATACTATAGTTTATAACTATTTAATACTTAATTTATTTGTATACATGTAAGTTTTTCAAACTTTAATGCTATTTATTTATTTTAAGTTGAGTTCATGTCAAATAAACCTAATCACTTACCTTCAAATTTTACCTAAACCTAATTAATTCTAAAAGTTTTTTTTATTGAATTACATCAATATTAATAAAATCACTTTAGGTGAAATTATCATCTCCAAGAATCCCTCAATTTTATTATTCAACATCATGCTTTATAGGATATTCATATTGATAAAAAAAACCTAAAAAAAAAGTGGATTTTACTTTACCCCTGCTCATAAAAATACTATTAATTAAAATAATGTTTTGTTTCTTCCTCTGTGTTTTTTTATTTTTTTTTAATTTCAATTCTATCTTTTAATATTAAGTTTATTGAGGATTGTGTTTTATAATTTTTTTCAAATTAATTTTTATGAGGTTATTCAAATCTCATGATTTGCATTATAGGTTTGGAGGGTTGATTCAAAGTTTTTTCTCTCTTCTTTATTAGTTTTTTTCTTCTCAAATTTATCCTTCAACATTTAGTTTATTGAGAATTATATTTCGTGATTTATTTCGGCTTGTTTTTTATGAGGTTATCTCTATCTTATGACTCGGGTCACAAGTTTAACTACTTAACTCAAGTTGAATTAAGTTGTTTTTTATATCTTATTTTGAATTGAATCTTTTTTCAATTTCATATTTTAACACCAAGTTAATTGAAAATTACACTTTCTAATTTCTTTTAATTTACTTTTTATTGGGTTATCCTGATCTTATGATCTGGGTTACCGGTTTGACTAGTTAACTCAAATTATTTTTTTATTCTTTTTAATTTTATCATTTAACAATAAATTTATTGAAAACTGAAATTCATAATTTATTTTGATTTATTTTTTATAGGTTGTTTTGATTTACTTTTTATAAGATTATTATAATCTTATAACTTTGCAAGCAAATTGACAAGTTAACCCAGACTATTCTAAATTAATATAATATATTTTCATTTTAATATTCATGAAAAAATTTCTGTTTTTACCAATCATCTGGATTGTTTTTAAACCCATCAAGTTAAATTAATCACATCAGATCAATACTCATGCAATTTAAATCTTTTTTTCTACTAAAAAGGATATTATCAACACCTATATATTTTTTGTTATTTTATTTTTTTAATTCTACCAGCAGTTAAGCATATATTCTGATAATACCCCCTGCCATCAACGTGTCTAAATCTTTCTTTATTCCCAGCTACATAGCTTCATTAGCTTCAGAAAAAGGTATTACAGTTGTAACTACAGCAAGATTTTGACTCGAAATTGCTTGGATATCTATCCCTATCCAACCACCTAGCATTTGCTATTATTCGTTCTGATTAACAAAAATTGTGAAGACTACTCACAGCAGAAAAGAGGCAGCGAAAATTCGAAGTTGCACCTCAATGAATGATACAATTATTCAGATGTGACCATTGTTTTATACAAGAGAATAATTCACTCAACAGACCGGGAAAATTCGGGTGGAGAGCTACAAGTTGTTGAAGCAGGTTGTTGATACCATTGATTTGCTTCACGAGCAAGGAAGTTGGCTTCTGCAATTAGAAAGAATGATGATGTGGCAGAGTCAAATTTACAAATAACATGAGGAATGTGAAGAAGAGGTTTCTTCTTTCGTTGATTGGGCCTTGAGTTTTTCCTAAAAGATGAAAACTAGCCTCTGATTGTGTACCTTAATCCCTCTTGCTTTTAATGCATCTCTAAGTAAATGGAAACCTACTTCAGTGATATTAGGGATTTGCTCTTCAAGCTTCAGGAATTCTAGGGAGGCATTTATGAAATAGGAAGCTAATGGGCGGGACTAGCTTTACCTGACACAAAAACATCCTGGTACTCATCTTCGTCATATATAAATTGCGGAGGATCTGGTGAGCCAATCCCAACTATTGTGCTTCCACTGCATGGAATATATGGCAAATGGAATTCAGATTGAGGTACAATGGATGTTCTAATATTATCAACTTGTCTTCTTTTGGCATATCAACATTAAAATATACAACTACGCAAACAAATTTCAAAAGCTACAACTGATTAGATACTTCATGCAAACAGTTTGTTTTATTCCAACTCTCCTTGCACCATTAGAGACCAACTACCAATGCTCAATTATTAAGAGGTGTGAAATAAACAAGATCATCTTGTAAAACTTGAAAGCAAGCACAGAAAAGAGAACCTAGAAAGCATACGAGTGATAAGATTTTTAACAATATACACATGGTAGGGCATAACATTCACAGAATATGATAAAGATACTAACACTGTATGAAGACTTGCACCACCTTACATTCAATCACAGCTCATTCACGGCAAACACCACCTTACATTCAATCACAGCTCATTCACGGCAAACAGGCTGAATTTAACAGTTAAGAGACACCTCCAAGGCAAGAATATAACCTCATTCCATCCTAATTTCAATGTTGGTATGAAACGTGCATGCACTTGAATGATTACATTCAGAAATGAGCTTCAAACGCTTAAATGCAGCCGAAACAGGTTGCATTAATGAATATTTAAGGCAGCTATGCTGTGCCATTTGAGTAGTTGCAGATAGATTAAGGTTTAAAGAGGGTATTGGGTTTGGAAATGAAGAAAGGATGCCTTCTTCTGAACTATTGAAAAATTTGTACTTGACATTAGGAGTATTAGAGAAGCTAAACTATCAGTTTCAACTTTCCCTCTCTCTCAAGGAGAAAAGCATTCAAGTGTACTCCAGTTGGGCCACTGCATAAGAGGATGTCTAAATATCAAAAGATAAATAGTTGACCTGATTGTATATCTGCTGTGTAAGTGAGCTTTAATGACCATTAGGATAACAGCTGTGTTACAGAAAATTATGCAGCCTGTATAGAGGATTTGAAGGCCTATTGGACAGCATGGTTGCTCAAACGACCAGCATTTACCTTGAACCTAAAACTATCGTTATGAACATGGGGTTATTACATGTTGATATCAGAACTACAAAAATTACAATGACAAGGTGCATTAAAGAGTTTGTCACTTGCCATTACCATAGCTTACAATAACCAATGCATTGAAGTGCAAAAAATCAAATCTCATTAAAATTCATCAGAAATAAAACACTATCAGAAAACCATTTTGCTGACTTAAGCCAAATGTTGATTAAATATGAAGATTCAAATCGCAATCCAGCACCATACCTTCCAGACATGAAAACAGCATCATATTGTCCACGACCAGCTGCAGCTATACGCTGTTTTAATCTTTTGAGAGAGGGGAGAACTTCAAAGGCAGGAGGTTCTGCAAGAAAGCCATTCAAGAATATATAAATAATGAATATTCCATCCCTGAAAAGCAAGAAAATCAAAATGTATGATTGGACCAACCCTGGCTATCCAAGAACTACCATGAGCATAGCAGACTCAGGATGATAAGGGAGTCTATAACCTGCAATACCCACCCTTTATGCTTAAAAAAGAGAGGATAAATGGACAAAGAGATGGGCAACAGTATTGATGTGAGAACAGGTAAAGCGTTAGGGTTAGATTAAGGGTCAACCAGCCCAAAGCCAACTATGCATGCATAAAAGTGTCCCCTATTTCTGTCTTTTGTTCTGCAATGATCCCATCATTGCCCCATCCATCAAATAGCATGTTTAATGTCTCTGTCACCTTTTACCACCATAAATATCATTTGTGGTAGAAAAGGTGCCACCAGTACTCCTAGCAGCAATCGATATTTAATTCCATGATCTGCTGATGATGGTGGCAACATGACATGAGTGGAAGTGGTCCAGATTAGGCCCAGTTGCTTCTTCTTTATATTGACCTAGAGAGAGTGTTATTGTTTTGATTTTGTATTAATTTGATTATAAAACTTGGAGGTTTTTAAGAATTGGGACACAAGTCATGCGTCAAGCATGATACCAAATCAATGTTGATGCAGTTATGGATGGAGGGTCCTAATTGTAAACGGAATGCATAGTAGAGGGACTCTAATCAAATTAGTAGCTGGGGGAACTGGTTGATCAAACTACATAGTACAGGGACCATGAGTGTAATTGACCCTACATTCATTCATATATTCTGAAACTGCATCAATAAGAGCCAGCTTGTGTGACAACCAATAAATTTGGATCCAGCAGTTTATATATATATATATATATATATATATTTTTTTTTTTTTTTTATGTGTAATGCATATGGCAGGGGACAGCAAGGTGTAACTATGTTACTGGGTTTATATATTCTACAACAAAACTTGTTCTTTCCAGTTACCATGTTATTCAATTATTATGCTAAGAACTGAAACCAAACTGTTTATTCAGACATCTAAAACAAACAAAGGTTTTCGTGCAGGTTTACCTAATCTGAAAGCAGGGGGATTGGAGAAAGAAAGAAAGATAATTTCATATTTCGGAAAGGAGAACAAAAGGATGACAAGCTCAAGTATCTGTAGATTCATACCCAGATCATTGATACAGACATCTTGAGATATTCCATTCCTTGAGATCTTCTCCAGCAATGTTAAAGGATCAGCTTGACTGGTTTTATCCAATTGAAAGCGCTGAAAAATCAAAAAGTTCTCTTATAAAGAGATGTGCTGATATTAAAGAAACCCAAACAATTTTCTATTCCATAATACTAATACCAAATTACCTTGTAAACTTCTGCAGTTGAACATGACTGCAGGGGCTTCATGAGAACCATTGGAATGCCTGAAGATACTGGTGAAGGAATATCTTGAACAATCTAAAAAACCAGAGCAAAAACTTCAGAAAGTTCTCTAGCTAAACAAAATTGCATTTCCTGACATGCACATTTGAGGCAGGCATCTATAATGGCAAATGGGTGTGCATGTCCTTCTAAAAGTAACTGAGAAATTAATTCAAGCAATTCATATTGTTTTGCTGAGAAAAGGTTGCAACTTCCCCCACTGCCTACCTGGCTTTCAAATGATTTCCTAACTGCACGATTCTGTATGACTCATCCTAACATTTGCATGATCCTTTTATGCACAATACTACCTCAACTATTAATTCCACACAGTTTGAGGTTGGGACATGAATCTTTTATCTTCATTCTGCCTTGTCTAGAAGCCTAGACCTAGTTTGTTTGGTACCAAACTACAGCCACACTATCTATGCATGATATAACAACATCACAGCTAAAGGTTACTAAACAGAAACGCCACCTAAACACCATAAGTGGCTTCCCACAGTCTTCCAGACTAAACTAAACCAGCCCTTTGTCCTCCAGAAAGGGAATGGTTTGCAACTATACTTATGAAACCAGCTTATTATTCATAGCAAAAGCAATATATAAAAGGAAGGAATTTGACCTTCTCAAAAGAATGAGGGAAATCTCAATCAAGTCTGTAATTGAACAATCACCCTCCATCGGCAATTGAGAGGAATGAAATAAGGAAGGTCTTCAAGTTGATTGTTAAACCGAAATTCATACATACCTCACCACGGCCAGTACAGTAGGCTGCTCCATGAGAAAAAAAGAAAGGGATATCTGAACCAATCTCACTTGACCATTCTTGGAGTTCCTTCTCAGTAGCAAGACAACCACTGAATTGATTTGCAGCCCACAGGGCAGTAGCGGCATTGCTGCTCCCACCACCAAGTCCTGCTCCAGTGGGCACCTTTTTGTCTAAATGAATCTGCCAACAATTTCAAATATTCAGTATTATTCTTCAATTACTGTGTTCATATCTAGAAACAGATCTTTAAATACACTAACCAATAGAACTTCTTACCCAAAAGAAATTGTCAGTGCCAGTCTTTTTCCTGTAAAGGTTAAGGGCTTTAATTATCTGCAAGAAGAAAGTTCAGAAAATAAAAGTTCACAAGCAAAACACAGCAAGAACAATATCATTTATGCCTTACCAAATTATCTTCAGTAAGAGGTACACCAGACACATTGGTTGATAATCGATCAATTCTTTTTGATGGTGACAAAGAGAACTTAATTACATCTCCGAGACTAATCACCTGAGGGGACAAGAGGGGAAAAAATATGAACTTGTGAAATTCAAATGGCGGAAGAAACTAAAACCAAACACAGCATTAAAAAAGAAAAATGCTAAACCAATCAGGTTTCTTTTTCCGATTTCACTTTGGTATACTAGTGTGCATAAATCTAACAAGAAAACTAAAGGCATTCACTGCTAGAATTTGTACAAGCTTACATGAAATAGAGATGCCAAATCATGATACCCATCTTCTCTCTTACTGGTTATTCTCAAGAAAACATTAACCTGCATCAAATAAGAATACCAAAATGCACATAAATTTATTAAGAAAACTAAACAAACCCAGTGATCATAAAGTTTAACCACAAGCAAGGCATGATAACACTAGCAAACAAACCTTGCAAGGTGAGAAAAGAGTGAGCCTTGAGAGAGGAGCCTGTTTATCCACCGCATCCGCCAACTTGTTTACCCTTCCATCAGGATCATACACTAGCTAAATTACCCCAAAAACAAAAAAAAAAACCAAAACAAAAAACCCCAAATGTTCAAAACTTGAATTCAAAGCATAAACAACAAACCACACTAAAATGAAAGCAAAACCAACCAAATAAAACAAACACAAAAAAGAAAAAAAAACAGTTCAAAACTTTGAACCCAAAACACAAACAACAAAGGATAGAAGTGCACACCTCTACTTGTTTTCTTGTGGCTTTAACAACTGGGGTCCTTTGAAATTGAAGTTTTTGACAAAAAGAAAAGGACCCACTTGGCTTGAATGATGAGATGTTGCTTTTACTTGAGAGATTGCAAGATGTTTGAATGGGAAAAGTATTGCAGAGAAGATGAGAAGAAGCCATAGTGGTTGTGTTTGCTCTTGGTATTGCTATCACAGGCACATAAATTCAGTGTTAAAATAGTGAAATTCAAGCTCCAAGTGTACAGTATTTGGTATGACTGCTGGGCATGATTCTCGAGCGTGTTTCTCGCATAAAATGTTTATACTTTGGTTGGCGTTTTTCGTGGATTTTTTCTATTGTTGAGGCAACCTGGCACGTGACAAACTATAAAATTAATTAATTTTATTTTATTTTATTTCTATAAAAAATATAATAAAAAAAGTAAAGTGGGTAGGATAGGGAAGCTTGGTTATGAAAAAAATAAATAAATTATAATTTAGTAATTGTGTTGAGTGACGTGTTTAAAATCTTATTAATTAGTTTTAAAAGTTTATTATATTATAGAAAACATTAAAAAATAAATTATTTTTTTAATCAAAATAATATTATTTTAATTTTTTTAATCCGATAAACCGGTCCGGGTTTTTTTTTTAAGCATGTAAAGGAGGAGAATGCAGTAAAGGTTGGCCCACGTTATCTTGATTTTTGTTGCCTTGTAATCTCCCTCCTCTTCATTCTCCATTCCTCACCAGAAGGAGGCAGCAGAGCAACCAACACAGGCTAACAATATTATAACAATTAAAAAAAACGATGTCTCTGTCTCTGCCTCTGCCTTCTCGTTCTTCACAAATTCGAACCCTTGCAATAACCCCAGCGAGCAGAAAGCACAAGTTCTTGCACATTCCACAACAATGGACACCATCAAGACCACTTCAACACTTACACACAAATCACCAATATTATTTGTCAAGAACGTCCTTTCAATGCATGTCTCGAAGCCAACAACAAGAATATGAAGTTGAAAGGCTTTTTTCTAACCTTAACCAGGTCACCTTGAAGAGAGAACCTGGTATCCCAGTTCTGTCTCTCTGTTTTTTTTTTTTTTTTTTTATAAAAAAATAACTTTAATCCGTTCTCTTTGTTGCATGCAATTCTGTCTTCATGTCGTTCCTCTGTGTTTTCAGGAAGTTTATCCAGTGCAATACTTCTGGTTGCTGGCACTACGGTATATATATATGTGTATTCTTGTTGGTTGTACGTGTTTATACGCAGTTTTATACTTTTAGCATGGCTAAGTATCTCCATTATCTAGATAGGTGCTGGGATCCTGGCAATTCCTGCTGTGACTCAAGAATCTGGATTTTTGGCCTCTTCGGTTGCCTGCATTCTTTGCTGGATCTTTATGGTAACAATCTTTACCAAGATTAGTTCATCTATGATGGCATATTCTAGGATATAAATAATTCTACACAAATGTAATGAAAGAGTCTGTTTTTGTCTCTGTTTCTAACTGTAGCTGTTCTGGGCTTCCATCTGCATGGTCGTTTATGGTCTTAATTAGTTTGGTGATTTTTGCTTTTTATACTACTGTGTAGGTTACTACAGGATTGCTCATTGCTGAAGTAAATGTGAACACAATGTGTGAATTGGGTTCAGGTGGTGTGTCATTGGTAAGTACAGTCTAGGATTGAAATTAATTTCTGCAGTTTAATGTTTTGTATCTCTATGAGAAATTTATGATAAAATTAGGATTAGATCAGTAACTGCTGTTTGTGGGCTCTCTCTTTAAATTTGACTCGATCGAAACTCTTCCTGTCTTCTGTGCTGAAATGAGATTTGGACACTTTGATTATATTTAAACCATCTTTGGATGTTAGACTGACAAAGAAAAATGTAATCGAAGTTTGAATATTTGCAAGCCATGGTGTAAGAATGAAAATCTGTGCTTGTATGTCCATGATCAAATGCTTATTCAGTATGGTTGATGGAAACTTGATATAACTAGCTCCATAATCATCGTCATATACTAGAGTAGAGTTTTCTTCAAAAAGAAGCGAGTATAATATTATTTACTTTGTTTCTTAATTTTGCTGTTCTCTATTTAGCTAATAGTTTCTGTTTTTCTGGTGGCTGATTTAAGGTGTCAATGGCCAAGAGGACACTTGGGGTGGCAGGAGTTCAATTTTCTTGGTAGGCTATTAAGTCATTTTTATGCTTTTATCCTTTTAGGCCTCTCATTGATAGTATTATGCACTTTTAATGAAAAGATATGTTGAAAGAAAAGATTTTATTGGTTGTCATTTTTTCCTATATACTTGCTGAGGATGAGAAAGGGAGAGCAGCTTCTCTAGCTCATGAATTTCAGACACTCTGTGCATTGTTGCTTACTGTTTAAGTTATTTTGGCTTGAATTGAACATAAGGAACATTCGTTGTGATTTGTTTTGCAGTTGGTCATACATATTCATCCATTATGCCCTTCTCATTGCTTATGTGGCTCGCTCTTCAGATATTTTGACGAACTTTCTCGGCATTCCATTGTACGAGCCATAATTCTAGCTTTTTAGTGCCTAAGTGTTCGCCCTAATTTGTATGTCTCACTTTGTTGTTTCATCGGCAGTCTTTGTCAATTAATTTTTGTCAGCAGTTTATGCATTTTGTATGTGCTGACAGGTTGCATTGTGTTTGCAGATGGGAAAGTGCAACCTTATTCTCCTTCGTGTTTGGAGGCATATGCTACTTTGGAAGGTTGGTTATGTGTTTCATATATCCTTAGCTTGAGGAATCAGAAGCATCATGCATTGTTTCATACTATCACTGTTTTCTGTGTAACTTGGAATCATCAATTTCTGCATTGTTCTGTCATGCCTGCATATGGAGCTTCCTGCATTGTACAAAGTTCAAAGCTAATTTTAGAGGTCCAAGACAATTGACTGCTTGCCCTGCACTGGATGAGTGCCCCTTTCTGTATCAGCTAAAGTTTGGCATATGCACTTTACTACCTTGCTGTGATGAAGTTGTCAATCTTGCTCTTCAGATTCTACTTTGAACGGGAAAATAATGAAAAATGATGAATGGTATACTATATGATGATGCCTACTTTAATATGGAGATAAAGCTAAAACTTATGCCTTGAGTTTTATTGGAATTCACTTCTAAGTTGGTCAGTTGTAATTGGTGCATGTAGACGTGGTGTGGCATGTTAAAATACCATATTAATCTATAAGTTCAAGCTATTAGATAAGTTTTTAGGATATAATTTATATTATTTTTTTAATACACCTCTCAAGTAAAAGTTTTTTAGGCTTGAAATTTGCACGTGTCCACCACTATCTTGTGCTATTAATTAATTTTATCAAATTAAATAGGGTGGTGAGATTCAAACTCGTAATCGTTTGGTCAGTAAAACTCTGATACCATGTTAAATTAAGAACCATCTCAACCCAAAAGCTTAAACTATTAGGTGAGGTTCTAAGAATAGCTTTATATTACTCTCTAACACACTTCCTAAAGTGAAAAACCTTTGAACTTGAAACTTGCACATTTCACACTAACTCGTGCTTAATTTTTATTAATTAGAATGAGAGAGATGAGATTCGAACTCGTGACCGTTTGGTCAGCAAAGCTCTGATACCATGTTAAAGAACTATCTCAACTTAAAAACTTAAACTATTAAATGAGGCTCCAATATATGATTTATATTATTCTCTTAACATAACATACCATAATTTTTGCAAAATATATGATGATATATAGATGCATGTCTTGCATCTTGAATTTTGGTAGGCTTTGTAGAGGATCAGATTTAGTTCATGTTTCGTTTGCAAACATCTCTATATCTCTTTTTTTCTGTAAATTGAATGAAGAAAAAATAACTTCAAATCCAATTTTATTACAGCCAGCGCTTCATTGGAGCAGTCAATGGAGTTCTAGTATTTGGAATCATCATTTCTTTTACATCTCTTGTGGTAATTCTCTTTATGAATGTATTAATTTCACCTTTTGTGTATATAGACGACTACAGATTATATGATCTTCACCGCTGAATAAAACGCTATATGTGTTACTTAAGAAATATTAATCCATTGACGACGTTAATCATGTGAATTCCTTGAACAAACATCTTGCATATGCACTAAGCGGGTTGTCTTGGATGGTCTGATGTGAAAAAAGTGCAGATCATGAAGGAGATGTATTGAAATCGTCAATCAGATTTAGACATTCATATTTCTTTGTTAAATAAATTGTTGAGGTTGCTAAACTACATATTTAGTAGAATTATCTCATCAGCAAGTTATAGGAAAGTTTGGAGTAGCCTGGCTTTCTCATGGTAAAACTGCTGCTATGACAACTACTTTAAAAAACGTCTGTGAACAGGATTTCTGTTATGTTTCCTGGAAAAAAATAAAAAAATAAAATTCAAACTGCGTCTCAAACATAGAACTCGAGAACTTCACTTCTATTCTCAGCAAGACTTCCACCGGTCCATACAGACTGACTCTAGGATAGTCATTAAACTTTTACCTGTTCCCTGGAAAAGTTTGAAAATAAAAGGAGAAAAGGGCGAATTAGAAGGAAGAGATAAACAGTGATTTTCTGAATCTAAAGTCTTGTTTGTTTACTTTCTCATCACTCTCAGGCAACTAGTTCTATCAAATGATGTTGTAATTAAAGTGGTGAATGTGCTTCTTTGCATGTTATATGCGAAGGGAAATTAAATTTTGTTTTGTTAGGTGGCTGCAAGTGGAGACCTGCATTTAGACGCTCTTTTGAAAGCCAACTTTTCAGCTGTTCCTATGAGTATACCCATAATTGCACTTTCATTTGTTTATCAGGTAACATTACTGACCTGTACCTGTACTGTTTCCACGTTGAAGCAATTGTAACATATTCTATCTGCTTTGTTCAGAATGTAGTACCTGTTCTTTGCACAAATCTTGAAGGAAACCTATCAAAAGTAAGGTGACTCATCTTATCATCATAATTTTGCTTGTTACTACTCTGAGTGTGTTTTTTGGACTAAAATAAATCTTCTTGGTAATCTTATTTGCATTGTCATCAACAATTCAAACCATTGCATTTTTTCTTTATAAAATCCTCCAAGAATGAGAATGAGAATAGATGATTAGTTGCTTCAAACAGTTGATAGTGTTGACAGGCTCCACAAAGTTGGTTTGTATATAAGGTGGTCTAAAGTTCTTGATTGATATGTCATTTCATTTTTAGCTTTTTCATAATTCCAAGGGCTATTTCATGTCTTTTAATTCATCTTACTTGTTCTGAAAATTTTTAACTGGTGCTCTATGATGAAAGCAAGACTAGGGATTTAGTTTGTATGGTACATAGTATCAATTTGGCTGAATGACCTCCTTTCATAAGAGTCTCTTTCATTAAATAGGAAGAATTCTGATTTACATTCCATAAAATCTACTGCTATTAACTATAATCTCGACCTAATTATAGAAAGCTAATTACCCTATGATTACACAAATATTTACAGTTGTTTTCTTGACATAAATAAAAAATATGTATATGGAAACTAATGATTCTACTGAAAAGGACTATGCTAACATCCCCCCTCAAATTGATGTTGGGTGATCAAGAGGCATCAATTTGCCAACTAGAAACTGATGGCATTGACGAGTCATTGATTTGGTAAACACATCAGTTATTTGAAGGTCAGTGGAGATATGTGGAAGAGAAATAACGTGAGTATCCACGACTTCTGAAATAGAATGACAATCCACTTCGATATGCTTGGTACACTCATGGAAAACAGGATTGGTAGCAATCTGAATAGCACTCGTGTTGTCAGCATGAAGAAGAGTAGGAGTAGTCTGGGGAAATCCAATTTCTCCAAGCAGTCCACGAAGCCAAACAACCTCAAAACAAGCAGCTGACATGGCTCTATATTCAGACTCAGTCGAAGATTTGGAAACACGATCTTGTTTCTTACTCTTCTAAGATATCAAGGAATCACCAAGAGACATACACCAACCTGTGACAGAGCGACGTGTATCAGGACAACCCGCCCAATTGGCATCACTAAAAGCAACAAGGTGGATAGAAGAACCAACAGGGTAGAATAGGCCACGGCTAGAAGAGCGAATTAGATATCGAATGATGCGACAAACAACTACCAAATGTAAATGATAGGGAGATTGCATAAATTGATTAACTTGCTAAACTGCAAAAGAGATATCATGCCGAGTAATAGTAAGATAATTCAAGCTGCCAACTAATTACTGATATAAAGTTGGATTAGGCAGAAGATCCCTGTCATCACATTGAAACTTAACATTCACCTTCAAAGGAGTATCCACCGGAGAAGAATCTTGAAGACCAGCCAAAGCAATCAAGTCCTGAGCATATTTATGTTGATGCACAAATACACCAGAAGAAGAAGAATGAACTTCCAATCCCAAGAAGTAAGAGAACCAAGGTCTTTCATGTGAAAGCAATCCTGAAGATGGTGCTGAAGGTTGTTAATCAATAAAGAATTAGTGCTTGTAATGACAATGTCATCGACATAAAGAAGGAGGAGAACAAAACCAGTAGATGTCGTGCAAAGAAATAATGAGGAATCATATTTGCTTTGCATAAAAGAGAAGCAAAGCAAGGTAGTGCGAAACTTGTCAAACCATGCTCGGGGAGTTTGTTTCAAACCATACAAGGACCGCTTCAACTTACATATAACTGATGTAGATGATGAGAACAAACTAGGTGGAGGTGCCATATAAATATCCTCTTTAAGATCACCATGGAGAAAAGCATTTTTTACGTCCATTTGATGAATTGGCCAACCCTGGGAAGCAGCAATGGCAATAATAATGCGCACTGTAGTCATTTTGGCTACAAGAGCAAAAATCTCCTCATAGTCCATACCATATTCTTGTTTATTTCCAAGTGCAACCAACCATGCTTTATATCGATCTAGAGTTCCATTAGAGCGAAATTTAATCGAGTACACCCATTTACACCCAATGGGCTTAACAACTGGAGAACAAGAAACAAGATCCCATGTATGATTATCCTAAAGAGTTTGAAGTTTCTCCTGCATGGCTTTCTTCCAACACTCATGCTAGACAGCTTGTGAGTAACATGATGGAACAATAATAGTGGATAGAGTAGCAGAAAAACCATACCGATCAAGAGGATGAGATACTCTCGTAGAGCGTCGAAAAGCCGGTTGATGAGTAGAAGGCTCAAAAGCAATCTTAGGAGCAGTATCAGGTAGTGGGTCAGTCACAATGTAACAACCCGGCTTTCTAAGCCCAAAACAATAGTAAATTTTTATATATATATATATATATATATATATATATATTTAATACACATGGTGACGGTAATCAAAGAACTTGAATCCTCACATCATCAAAATACAATCCATACAATCAACAGTTCATTCAAAAGCGAAT
>Ga0325411_1000550_pt1 | contig 39603 bp, 12 predicted proteins | sample PopdelMetagenome_13_FD_206181 | JGI IMG/M metagenome (GOLD analysis project Ga0325411, IMG submission 206181) | Populus deltoides microbial communities from Bellville, Georgia, United States - Xylem-PdIQD-R4 | ecosystem: Host-associated > Plants > Phyllosphere > Stem > Wood/Secondary xylem...
GAAATTAATTTCATACAAGCCACATGATAGAAAAAGTAGATACTTCAAATGCTTTCTCTACATTTAGATCACAATGCTGAAAGTTACAATCTGGGAGCAACAATTGATCTATCTAATCCCAACACAAGCAATCTTCTGGCATAGAGTTGTATAACAGCAACAATGCTATTAATATCACAAAAGCATACAGGCTTAAAGGAGCATTTAACAGGATGATAATTACTTTATCTTTTATGACATCAATTAATTTAAGTACAATCTTTGGATCAACTGCAAGCAATAGCTGTCTATGTAAAATGTTGTGCATTTGCATGTTGAGGGAACAAGAGAGGTTGCACGCAAGTAGTTTCATGAAAATGAATGAAAGCTCCGGTACCTTAAAGTTTGGAGGCATGAGCTGTGATTTTGCTCAAGGCAATTGCTGTTTTTGAACCAGATAAGTGTCCCAAATGCTTGCGGATGAAATTCCCAGCCAACATGATCTTCTGCAGATCCACATTGGTCTTGACCCCAAGACCATTGAGCATGTAAACAACATCTTCAGTGGCAACATTCCCAGAAGCACCTTTAGCATATGGGCAACCCCCCAGACCAGAAACTGATGAATCAACTGTGCTGATCCCCATCTGGCAAAAGAACATGCACTTTGTAAGGATTTAATTAGTTGAGGTGTAAGGTTTTGGTTTGATACACCAGTCTATGGTTTGTCAGACTCACAACAGCCTAAAAAAAAAGAAACAGGATGATTCATTATCCCTCATATCATCGAGGAAACAGATTGGATGTTATACCCAAAGCTATGAGGCTTTGTCTTCCTGTAAATTATTGAGTTAATAGCATAACCATTGAATAAAATACGGACATCACTTTGCTTTCAACATTAACAAAGGTGAAAGAAGAGGAGTTACTTGAAGTGATGCTAGAATATTTGAAAGAGCTTGCCCATAAGTATCGTGAAAGTGGACAGCAAGCTTTTCAATAGGGACAACATCAATAACAGCTTCGAGCATTGGGATGACAGTGCCTAAGCCATGGAAAGGAAAAAATAATTCAACACCTACCCCATCTTACCCAGAAGATGATAAGAGAAAGGTCAAGAGCAAAGCCTCGATGAGACTATAATGAAAAACATAGAAGAAACAACTGCTTCTGATATATAAGACATTCATATAGGTGCAAAACCTAGTTTCAACAAATTGTCACGCTGCAGATACTAGTTAAACCAAATATACAAGTGAATTAATCATCTTTAATTATGAGCAGAAGGCAACTTGACATTACCAGGAGTACCAACTCCAATTGTATCACCAAGAGAAATTTCATGGCATCCCATGTCACAAAGCTTTTTGGCCACATATGCAACTTTAGATGGAGAAACCATGCCTTCTACAGGACACCCCACAACACATGATATATAGCTGCCAGGATTAAAAAGTAATTATTTTGTCAAAATACCAAATTATTTTATGCTACATGTTAAGAATTAAGTGACACAAATTTTTGGGACATCGTATTAAGGAAACCAAATGAGGGTGGGGCTTAATGCATAGCATTATGTCAGCTCTATTGCAAACCAGGCATTCTGGTTCAAAACACACGGGAGGTTGCAAGAAATGTTGCTCTACTAATACCAATGGTAAAATGCATAAGCCTTGAGTACTCGCCTACCCTTATTGATACTATGGAGGATATGTATCGAATATTTGGGATAATAAATTGAGTTCGAATATCAAACATGATATCCTTTGGATATCAGGTTTCCTGGATAAGATAGAACTATGAACATCTCATTCATGATTTAGAGGGGGGAAGAGGGACAAGGAGAACAATAACATGTCAGTAAAGGACAGAAAACTGAGCTATCCAAGTTTTTTGAGTTCAGTAAGATGTCAATGTTAACAATCCTTATGGACATATCATATAAATTGTGTATCGCTGAAAGAGCTTTCAAGGTATTATTAAATAGTTGCCACAGAGATCATCTTCAACTGCTATTTAGGTCATTTTCCATGTCAATTTCCATACAACTATAGGCATAAAAGATTAGGCCACATTATCTTCTAAATTAAAAGGGAATGCACTTCCTAATTTTTCCTCCAAAGGTTTTCTTCGGCCAGCTGTCATTGCTGTGCAACCATTCTGGCTTTCAAGCCAGAGGTGAAGAACATTTTGTTCATTTTCAGCAAAAATGATCTCCATTTTTCCTTTAAAGGGCTGGTCAAAAAGACAGGAAAAAGTCACAGCTCTCTTCTATATTTGGCACTTCAAGAGCCTACAACTTGTCATCTGGTCACCAGAATGAGTTAATATCTGGGATCTGTTATTAAGAAAATGAACTGTGCCAACTGCTGTCAAAGCAAACCAAAAGATATTACAAACCAAAATCACCTTCCTGTCAGTCAGAAGATCTGACAGTATGCATCCTTTAAAATGCCATCTATCTCTTTATGTAAATGTGTTACTTATGAATACATTCTCAACAAGAATGAATACCTTCAAGCATATCCAGAATAGGATATCAGAAAATACTGGGGGTTTTGAGATTACTAAACTCAGATGAACCACCAGTACACTAAATTTGTTCTAGATTGACCAAAATGCAGCAATACAAGCTTGATGGGATAAGAAAAGAACTAACTGTGTATTTAGTGCAAGTTCAAAAACATACCCACGAACAGGAATTGAAAGCTTGCTGGCAGAGAGGGCAACTTCATGATAACGAACAAGACTATCTTCAATGCTGCAATTAATGTTTGATTTTGAGAAACCCTCCGAAGCAGAGGCAAAGACAGCCACTTCCTTAGCTCCAGCTGCAATAGCTGCTTCAAAGCCCTAGAAAAAAGTGCTACAAAAATATCAGCAACTCTCACCACACAAGTTATAATAAATTTATATAGCATGGACTTGTACTTAAAACAGCTCACTTTTAGATTAGGAGTTAAGACTGGAAATCGAGCACCTTTAAAATCTCTGATTGCTTCCATTACATCCTCTGCATCTGCTAGCTGTATACCAAAAAGTAGTTTAAAAACATAATAATAGACTTCGTTTTGGGAGGGAAGCTCCCTTCAAAGAACGACAAGACAGATATGAATTAAAAAACCTATGTGAGTGCACCAAACAAATAGACATTAGAATAAACCATCAAAATTGATCTAAGGCAGATGTTGCCATATATTTAAAAATTACTAAAATCCAAGAAAAGGCTAGAACACTTTTTTTCTATAAAACATGAATATGAAAATGTAAATGTATAATGATACAAAGAAGAAAAGAGTAACAATATTACAAATGTGAATTTAAGAAAAGTTTCTTATCTCTCATTACAACCAATAATACGCACCTGCGGTACCCATTTTGGGGAAACAAAACTCGTGGCCTCAACAACAGGCAACCCTGAAGAAGCTAGCATTTTGATCAGCTCAACCTTAACAGTAGTAGGTACAATATCCTTCTCATTTTGCAATCCATCCCTTGGACCAACTTCCACTATCTTCACATATTCTGGAATGCTGCTAAAAAGCTGCAGTATAGGCAACAAAACCTCATTTGGAGTAGACAACAACCAAGCTCAAATTTTAAATGCATCCAGAATATGGATATAGAAATGTAAATCACATTGCGTCATTACTAACTTATACTACAGCTGCTTAAGTTTCATTTTCATGAAGCTAAGAATTAATTAAGAAATATTCTTATAGAAGGTGATGATACTGATCCTACAACTCCATTCCTCCCTTATATGAAATGACACTTTTGAGCTAACATCTATAGCATAAAGGAAAGTTCAAAAGATAGTTGATCCACCTTATTTGTCGACTCCCTTCTGAGTTTGTCATTGTAATGAGTACTAAAATGACGACTTGGCAAGCGCAAAGCATCATGAACATTATCAATTTCCAAAGAATTCCAACCCAATATTGAACGTGAATGATTCAAGAAACCCCTTTGAGACATTCTTCTTGTTTGTCCACTCCAAGAGACTGCCTCTCTTGTATCACTACGATAAATAGAGAAAAGAAAAACTCATCGACTCTGATCATTTGTATCACACTAAAAAATGAAGCACTAATTAAGCAAGTCTTGCACATGCAAGTTTGTCAAAAAGTAACCACAAAAATACGAACTTTAAATCATTCCACCAACACTTTCTCAAAAAAAAAAAAAAAAAAAACCCTGCTTACAACAATCCCAGATAGCTAAATAAATTAAACAAATAAAATCAATCTCCACAATAAATTTTGGGATCAAGCTACACACACATATAACCAAAAGGAAGTAATAAAATCAAGGAAACAAAACAAAAAAAACTTGCCAACCACATTACATCATAAACAACAGAACCTTTGAAGAACAAACAGCTTGAATAACAAACAAAAAGTAAATAAAGGTCCTTACTTTACACCTTTTGAAAAAGAGTTTGTAGGTGCCATGTCATTTGTTGTTGCGCCATCTAAGATGGGTTTCATGGGGACAAAATTACGATGATCTAAGAAACTGCAACTCCGAGAAAACTTGGAGAGAGCCTTTGTGGTTATCATGAGATCAATCAAGAAGCTTAAAGATATGCTAAAAATGATCAAAAAAGAAAATTTATTTCAAATTGGTAATGATAGTGAAATATTTAGCTGAAATTTGTCGAGTTTGAGTGGTTTCGATCGAGAAGGAATCGAGGAAAGGAATCGAGTTTGATTAGTTGCAGAGAGCGCGAGAGATAAGATCAGAGCGAGGGCCGAGAGGTCTATTTGCATCAGTCCTTTGGATTGGCATTTCAATATATATTGAATATTATATTAACTCATACATTTTTATTATATTTTATTTAAAAAGAAATTAAAGTAGTAAAATTTAGTATTCAATTCCTTAACTTTTCCCTCAAGTTGTTTTTTGGATATTAGATTATATAATAGAAGTATTTTTTACTCATTATATAATAACTAAATGAATTAAAATTTTATCTATTTCATTTGAAAAAAAAATTAACTATATAATTTTAAAAATACCAATCTTAATGTCTATTGATTTATTTTATAAAAAAAAATAGCTCAATAAAGGTGATTATTTTTTTCTTTGGGAAAAAATAAATTGTAATCTGTAAAATTAATTTTAATTATGTTGAATTTAGGATTTTTAATTATTAATGTTACTAGAGGGTATAATTTGGATTTGAAAAAATAAAATCCAACTTTTCTATCGCAAAAATTTAAACTAAAAAATAATGTGTTGTCTGCAAGACTACAATACAGCCTTTATTACACGCCCTCCTCAGATAATGCATCTTCTAGCCACTGAAAAACATGCAAACAAGGGACTTGGAATAAACATCCCTTAACATTTTCTTCCTTTTTAATTTTGGAATAAATTTCTCTTTTTGAATAAATTTATTAAAATAATATATAAGGGATTATTTAATCATGCCATATATTAAATAAAATTACAATTTTCGATGATAATATTATTAACATAATATATAGATTTTTTAAAAAATGTTTATTAATATCTAATTTTTATTGTAAGTTGTTTAAATGATTTTTTAATTATTATTCTTACATCTTTCATAAAAATGATAAACTTTTACTTAAAAAACAACACTTCTGATAGAGAAAACATATTTTTTTCAAAAAATACATGAAAAATAAGTTTTTTAACTAATTTTTTTTCTTTTTACTGCAAATCATTCAAATTTTTAAGAATATTTTTTTAATTGTTGTTGCTTCTTATTCAATAAATCATGTTATTAATAAAAACATATATGTTATTATTAAAATAAAAAATTTACATAAATAAAAAAAGACATATTTGACTGGAAAAAAAATTTTATAATTTTATAATTTATTTTTTTCTGTGGTCAATTATTTATATTATTATATAATTAAATTAAAAATAGATATCAAAAATTATTTTTTTCAACAAGTGGACAGTAAGGCTAAGACAACATGTTGAGGTATTTAGACATGATTTTTACAAATATTTTTAGTTTAAAATGTTATTAAGTTGATTTTTTAGTATTTTTTATGATTTTAACATGTTGATGTTAAAAAAAATTAATTTTAATATATTTTTAAACATAAAACTATTTTAAAAAATACCTTATACTACAATTTTAAACACAACATCACCCAAAAAAAAAATAAACACCATAAACGATACTATTTCACCGACAACAACATCGGAAAGAAAACACGAAACTGCTTCAGGAAAAAGAATCACATGGAAGTAATTGAGCAAATGCAATGAAAAGATTCTCCTCTGACATTTAAACAATTATGCTACTTGGTATCTGAAAGCAGCTCGAATTAGAAAATAAATGGGGTGCATTTACTGGTTAGTCAATTAAAGGATTTGATTGACTCAAATATGAGCTATACATAGGGATTTATGGACGCTGCAAACAACAACTTGACAGTAAAAATTCCATTTTTCTCTGTCAAATCATCAAGAACCGCATGAAACTTCCTCTTCAGGAAAAGGGATCGGTAAATGCAATGAGAAGATTCTCAGCTGAGATTTAAACAATTATGCAGCTGGTAACTGAAAGCTCAAAATGGTAAATAAATGGGGAAAATCAAGTTTCAAGGCGAAGAGAATAGAGGGACTCCCGGTAGGGTTGCCCCAGCATCTATAGATTAGTAATATTATTCAAGAGCTCACAAAGAAATTTTCAACATCCTTCCATTGATTCTTAGGATGTTGTTTTATACCAACCTTACAAATCCATCTAAGAAAAAATACAGCTATCAAAAGTTATTTAAGGACAGAATATGTTTTCTTAAATGTATCAATTTACAAGGCATGATTCTAGGCTTGATTGTTGCTGCAAATCACTTCCAGATTTCTTGTGAATTTGAAATTGATTCTTGCTTTGTGTCACCTTCCACGACAATGAAATCGTTGCCTGTCACATATTCTGAAGACTCGTGGATTAGGTATCGGACAAGGGATGTTGATGCTGGATCTGCAGTGCCGAATGTTCTCGAAGGGACTGTTTTCTGGGCAACATTACTAAGCCAGTCCTTTTGCATAAGACCCTGCATGATCTCCGATTTGGAAAGTCCAGAGGATATTGAGTTTACTCTGATTTTGTACACTCCCTTTTCCATAGCAATGACCTGATATTGCCATCATCATCAGCTTTGATATTTCAGTCTTAACCAAATTCCAGAACAGCAGGAAAAACAAATACCAATAGAGTAATTTGAGCAACATTGCGAATTTGATGAACATAGTTAAAATTGAAAGGAGAAGGCGCATGAAAGGCGTACATTTCTCATGAGTACATGTTAATGTACAACCTGGTGCTTGAATTGTGGGTAAGGCAAGTTAATTCGAGTAAATAAGGATTTTTTTATACGAACACGGGCTAAGCCGTGTCTTATAACTAGAATTTTAACGAGACTTAAGCATTGTCAAAGTTAACATTAATGGCCTTTTAAAAAATCATCTCAACCTAATAACTTAAGCTGTTAGGTGAGATCTCAGGATATGATTTATATTATTCTCTAACACCCCCCTCAAGTTGCACAGGCCCACATTACCTTGTGCTTAATTTTTATCAAATAAATAGGAATTGTGAGATTCAAACTCGAGACCATTTGATCATCAAGGCTCTGATACCATGTCAAAGAACCATCTCAACCCAATAGCTTAAGCTGTTAGGTGAGATCTTAGGATATGATTTATATTATTCTCTAACAGGGCCAAACCGAACCAACACTTTAGAGTCATCAATCACATCATTTAGAAAATAAATCAGTAAAAAGAAATTTTTTAAAAAATTAGCACGGTTTGAACAAAATTTGTAAAATAACACAAATGGAAAAAGATTTGGCAAATAACATAATTTAGTACATGTTGTGGTTAAGAATAGGATTTCTAAATAAATTGTTAAAATAAATTAGCACAAATTTCAAAGAAAAGAGAGGAAATATAATACAAAATGAAAGAAAAAATAGACTTTGAAGGCTAATTGAAGCTTTGATGATGGCAACCCGATGTCATTGAAAACATCTCGATGAAAAAAATCTAACGATATCAAGAAGATCATTATCGCACATGTGCGACATCGCGGTGATTATCTTCCCGGATCGGAATTATCGGGAATAATATGGATGGAGTGGAACTCTTGCTCTTTATCAGTAAAAATGAAAGAATGAGAATCATTACCTAATGTTTTGTTAACTAAAAATCTTAACCGGTCTCACAGTCTGGGTAAATAGACTGATTGTGTAAAGAAAAAAATATTATCACCCTTAGTACGCCTTATCCAAGGTAAGGTATGTTGTTTATTTGTCTGGTATAAATTAAGATAGTTTTAGAAAAGACTGGAAAAAAAAACATGCATACAATATCGTGTAAGAAGTTCCGACACAAAAAAGTGATGCAGATAGGAGCTAAGGATAATAGGGTTTATTAAAAGTTAAAATCCTTAAAGTCCAAGAACATCGTAATTATAAGAAGACTATCAAAATATTTAATTTTATTCATTTATGTCTCACTCATTGAAAGGGTATTATAACTATTTATATAGAAAAAAACTAAAAAACTCTAATAATATTGAATATAAAAAATAAATTAGGAAAACTATTTCCTTCAAATAAATAAATAAAAACTAGAAAAGCATCATAATATAGAATAAAAATAAAATAAATAAAATTAAGTAAGGAAATATTTATTTTTCCAAAAATACTTTTGCATCAGTCTTCTCGGGCTAAAAGGAATATGTCCTCAAGTTCAGACACCATTCAAGAACTGTTATGTGCCACAAACATTATTTTGTGTGTGGACCACCTCATTATAAATCCTTAATATCCATGTGTGGGTTGTCCCATCATAAATCTCTAATACAACATCTTTGAGTGATCACTCTATTGTGGGTCCTTAAAACAACAACACATCTTATTTTGTAATATTTTACATCAATGGTTGTTCAACAACACGTAACAATAAACAAATAAGAATTGTTGACTTCTGATATAATTCTCTGTGACCTCCAATTAAAACTGCCATAAAATGTTAGATTTTGATACCTATTGACGCAAACAAGAGCAAAGAATAACGAAATTTATTATAATTCAAAACTCTCAAAGACTAAGAACTTCATAATCGTTGGAAAACTCTCAAATACTTAATTTTATTCATTTATGTCTCACTTATCAAAAAAAAAAAAAACTATCACAACACTTTATATATATAAAAACACTAGAAAACTTAATTATATCGAGTATAAAAAATAAACTAGAAAAGCCATTTCCTTCAACATGAAAAAAGGAAAGAAATTATCTTTATACAGGATATGAAAATAAAACTAACTAAAAAATAAATATTTATTTAAAAAATATCATAATAAAGTAATTGGGCCTCAACTTAAGATGCATATAGGTATCAATCTCCGAATTACACTTTTTTGGGTCACCCATTCCCTTGTTTTAATGGTCTGACTCTGGCATTATTGGACTTTAGAAGATTTTGTTTTTCATTTTGGAAGAGAGCACCATGCAAGTCCAAAACCTTACTCCCTGCTGCAGCATTTGAGGTCACGGATTTGCAATCTAGTCCCTCAAGTTTACAGAATTTCTCACATAGATAATAAATTATACTCCATGTTAGGACTTCCTAGCTGACTCTATCTCATCGTTATTCAAACGCCATTATAATATAGCTTTATTTAATCTGTTATTTAAAAGGATCCATCTGAAATATATTTCCCTCTTTGCAGGTGAAATTGGAAGGAGAACGCAGTCCAAGTATTCTGGGCTTTTAAAGGCATCATTCCAAGCTTCAGCTGAATTCTAAACTTATTGGGCCCCAGAAGAAATCTTTGGAGCTGCCACAGTTTATTCCACTCTCCATTCCATGGTTGATAAACATGGTAATCCACAAATTGAGTAAAAGATTTATTATGTGTTTGATTTAGGCTGCGTTTAAAATTAAACTAGAAAATATATCGATGAAGTAAAATTCGATAGACTCGGTTGAGTTTTTAATAATTTAGAAGACTTGATTAAAATGAATTTAAATTTGATAAACTCAACATAAAAAATTAATATTATTTTAATAAAAATAATTAACTCAGATTTAACAATAATCTTGTCTATTAGTGTATGTTTTGTATTAGGGTGTATAGTTATTTTTAAAAATATTTTTTAATTAAAAAAAATTTTAAAATTTTTTATTTTTAATATTAGCATGTTTCAAAACCATTAAAAAATACCTAAAAAAATACAATATGGCTTTTTTAAGTAAAAATTAAATTATAATACAATACTTGTGAAATTACACATTTGTTTAACACCTGTTTTAATTTTTATTTTTAAATTGTAAAAAGAAATACCTTTCACTGCTAAATGTCTCAATTATTTAGATTCTAAATTTATTTTTAAAAAATTATTAATTCGAATATAATTATTAATTTTAAAATTATTAAAAACTTATATAGTTTTTAATTTTATATCCTGTTAAATTATTTTAATAAACACAAAGTAACCGGACATTAATTAAAAAAATATCTAATGATTAAACTTTTCAGTTGAAAATGTCTAGAGAATAATATTTTAATATGTTAAAAATGAATAGAACAAAATGATAGTAATAATTTCATAGCCCTGAATGGGTCTGTCTAACTAGGCAGGTGGCAGTGCCTGCAGCATCGTGAGTTTTGAGGAATGGCACTTGCTATGCTCACCAGGCAGGCTCTTCCTTGTAGCCCAAGGAGAGAGAGCGAAGAACCTAAATCCCTAGGGTAGAAAGTGGCTGCTAAGGCATGATGAAAAGGGCAAAACCAGAGCCAAGTGGTTTGCCTTACTTTACTGTGTGTGGAGGTGGAAAATTGTGGAGTTAATGCAGCAGATTGTCGGAGATTTGGGAGTGCCACAAATCCCGGCAACAAGCATCCAAAATGGTGCCGTCTGCCAATGCTCTTACAGACGACGTCACTTTAATGTAATGTTTCATTATCTAGTATAAAAGACTCCATTAATTTCAAAGATTTTCCTTGCTCTCCAATCTACAAGCATCAATTTATTTGATTTTGTGTTCTTCTTTTCTAATTATTTTTCAATTTATGGATTTTCTCTTAAGTATTTTCACTTCTTATATTGAAATTCAATCTTTAACTAACAAGTTTTCGAACACAGAGCATGTTCATTTTGTCCCTTCAAATAAAAGTAGCCCGAATGAGGATTTGAACACAAAATGTGAAGAGAGGAAGAAATTCGAGAATAAGGTATTAATAATATAAACATCATAACTGTAAAATCTAATTAAGGATCCAAATTGATTTAGAATATGTGGATTTAACTTGCAGGTTATATCATCGTCAACTTCTTTAATGGACATAATGTAATGGCAAAGCGTTTGAAATCTGCAAAGCAGGTCTCGAGTTCGAGTCAGAACGTGCATCTCTTGTAAGAGCCTAAAATAGCCGGGGTTTTACTCCCTTACCTGAGCCCACAAAGTGTGCTTTCCGGGAGTGAAGTTTCCTCGAATCCAAAAAAAAAAGTTATATCATCAACTTGTATCTATTATTTTTATTTAAAATAATGTGATTTCAATTATTTAAAAAAAATTATTAGTTTTAACATGATATATATGAATTGAATTTTAATTAAGGTAACTAGATCACAGATTAATTTATTAAATCACTTGATTTTAATCAAATTAATTTACTAGCCTCGACTGACTAGGATGGATTGAGTTTGTTAAATAAATTTATTAAGAGTTTATTTGTTTTAATGGGGTGATTGTGTTTTTTAAAAAAATTAATTTTTTTATTTTAAATTATTTTAATATGATAATGTTAAAAAAATTAAAATTAAAATATTATTTTATTATATTTTTAAATAAAAAATATTTTTAAAAAAAAAAAAATACTTAACACACTTTGAATTTTAACTAAAAACATGAGCTAAAATTTGAGAAATAAAATGTGAGCTCATTTTGTTCAACAGACATGTGTCGTACGAGGAAAAAACGAGGGGCCATGCTAAACCAGAGACTGGACCTTGGGAACAAAAACACTGGAAGAAAGAATCACAAAATTTGTCATTTTCAAGGATTTTACAGACAGAATTGACAGATTAAAGATTTGCCAAACGCCATGGACAAAATCCCATCCATTAAAAGTTCCTTTAAGAACAGTAGAACACTGAAAAACCTCTCTCTTTCTTCACGGCCGAAGCGTGTTGTTTTCATGTTTCCTTGCTAGGGCATGGAATAAAACAAGCGGCAAATAACCTAGGTTTTTCCACTCGCTGCCATGTTGTCTTTATCGTGACACTAGCCAGTCAAGAAGGGAGTATTATCTTCTGGTTACTTGCAGGAGAGTGGCGGGGAGGTGATAATTGCTGCTATGAAGCTTTTCCTGCTTTGGATTTGCTGTATTTCTTGACCGCTGCGCCGTCTGCGGCTGGTGGAAAGCGACAGAGAGTAATAACTAGTCTGTAATTCTGGTCGTTTGAGGGTGATTAACATTTCAGAGGACACAATATCATCACGCGCTTTTTAATGATAGTTTAACCTCACGCAATATCAAACATTTGTACGGACTTCGTGTTTGTTCATTAACAAATTAACAATTAAAAAAGAAAAGATAAAAGTTTTTACTGTAACCTCTCCGCATATTACTATTTATTAAAAAAATTATTTTCTTGGTTTTTTTAATTTATATTTTTTTTTATTTTAATTTTATTTTTCAATATTAATTTTTCCAAACTTTATATTTTTTTAATTTACTTTTTATATGTCTATTCTAGTTTGATAACTCGAATAGCAAGTTTTATGAGTCAACTTGATGGATTAAAGTTTTTTTTTAATTGATTTTTTTAAAATTCATCATTTAACAATGAGTTGATTAAAAATAAAATTTTGTGATTTGTTTTGGTTTCTTTTTATGAGATTATTTTTGTCTCATGACTTGGATCACGGGTTTTGTATGTTAATCTAGGATGACTCAAGTCTTATCTCATTATTCAGGTCATGGGTTTAAAGAGTTAACCCGGATTGATTCAAATTGTTGTATTATGTGTCTTTTTTTAATCGATTTTTCAATTTCAATTATATTCTTCAACCTTAGATTTACTAGGGCTTGAGTTTCATAATTTTTTTAATTTAATTTTTATAGGGTTATCATAATCTCGTAACCTGAAAAGTGGCTTTGACGAGTTAACTTGTTTGACTCGAGTTTTTTTTTCCCTAAATGACTCTTTTTTTTTTTAATTTTATCTTTTAAAATTAAGTTGATTAAAAATCAGACTTTATTATTTATTTCGTTCGCTTTTTATAAGGTTAAAAATCAGATTTTATTATTTATTTCGCTTTTCATCACTTGAATCACAGGTATGACAAGTTAATATAAGTTGATTCGAATTGTTTTTATGTCAATTTTTTAATCAAATCTTTTTTCAATTTTATATTTAAACACTGGATTGATTGAGAATTAGATTTCATAATTTGTTTCAATTTGCTTTTTATCAGGTTATTAAGGTTTCATTAACTAGATCGTAAGTTTGACATGTTAACTTAAGTCGACTCGGGGTCATTTTTAAGGTTTTTTTTAATTTTTTTCTTTCAATTTCATATTTCAACACTAAATTTATTGGAAATTAGATTTCATAATTTGTTTTGATTTGCTTTTTATGAGGTTATCACTATTTCATGACCCTGTATATGAATTGAAAGATTAATATAAATCAATCAAATATGTTATCGTCTTAATATCTGTAAAGAAAAGTTCATTTTGAAAAATTATTTTGAGTTAAATTATGGTTTTACCTGTCATTTAAATTGTTTTTGAACTCATCAAGTTGATCGGGTCATATTGGGTCAATCTCAATATGATTTGATTTTTTTATATATTAGAAAAAATACTAGCAATACCTATATATTTTTTTGACATAAAAATAAAATTGATCTAACTCGCGGTGTAGCGCGGATCAATAATTTAGCAATTATATAATCTCATCTTATACCAAACCCTTCACATAAAATATTCCGAGTTGAATTTTTGAGTTGAATTAGATACTAACTCAATAATTTTAATTGACACAATCAAAATTTTAATAATCTAGTTGATTTAATTAAATTCAATCCAAACTCTACTAGATTAATAAAAAAAAATAACATGAAGTTGATCAAGATAAAAAAGGGCTCAACAATCAAGAATTCAGATCTTTAATTCGAGCCAATTTTCTTTAGAAATTTAATTCAAAGTTGCAAACTGGTGGATCATATCAAATTTTTATTTGAACTCTAAAATTTTATTTTTAAAACTATATTGTTTTAACCTTTAAAAAACTTAAAATTAGTTGACTCAAATCAACATCAACCCTGGGGGCATGCACCCAAAAATGAGTCGAATAATTGGATCTTCAAACCAATAACGAGTCAGAGCTTAAATTAACTACTCTGGTGCCAAACTATATTGAAATTTTTCAAGAGCATTTGGCATTTTCTAATCTCTCCTGTCCCCGCAAAGCTCCAAGAGTTGTCCCACTATCGCCAAAATAAGTTGAATCACCCCTTAAAATGGTCAAAGATACAGAAAATAAAGCATGTAAAAGCAGATCAATCTAGCAGCCAATTGCAGGCATTGCAATTAGGACAGTGATGAATAATCCAATGACGATTAGTGATAAGTGGCAAGGGCAAAGCAACCCTTGCTTGTTTCTCTAGGAACAGAGCTAAAGTGAGTAAAGTAACCACTTGATTTTGGCATTTTGCACTGAAATTTCAAGGCCTCCCTCCCTCCCTACTTATCAGATGACTCAAAAAACGCTACCATTGTTGTCGAAAAAAGTTGAAGAAATTAAATAATTTGCATTTGGGCAAACAAAGTCAAGAAATATTATCATGGGCTTGCATGGAAAGAACCTAATTCTGTTCCAAGTTTCAACCCAAACCAGCCGCAAAATCACTAGTGGTTCTAGAGGACCATCGCTCTCTCAAACCCAAAAAAAAAGAGAGAAAAAAAAAAGGTGTCAAATCTTTGTTCTTCTTTGATTGTGCACAGAGTTTCCTCATAAAAGTTGAATAGCACTACGTAGTCATGCGATGGGAAATCAGCCAGGTTGATGAAAGCTTCTAAAAGGAGATTTTCCGGTGATTCAGGCTAGTGGCGACGAAATACATGCTTGATGCTTGGTTTACTTACCATGAAAATGAAAGCTTGGAGCCTGGACCACTTTGATTTAATTTCATGGGCTAAGATATAGTTTTGGTGGGAGAAATATTGCATGTAACATCTTCAGGTGGGTTCTCGTATATTATTCAGTGGAACTTTAGGGACCTCTTATCTCATTTATTACTTTAGAACATCGCCTGTATATTTACCTTTTTGTGTGCTAAAATAACAAGAATGTGCCTCGTCTTTCTTTCTTTTTTTGCCCCAAGTGAATCCAAATCCATTGCACCGTCCTCCAAACTTGCCTTTTCTATATTCGCATTCAGAAATGCTTAAAAGAATGGATTCTGTTCACCAAGTTACCACTGTGATTAGATATCTGCCCAGCTTTGAATATGAGGTTCTTATTGTAGTGAATAGTTTTATATGGAACCCTACCTATATAAAGATGGACTAGATTAATGGAATGCTTTCAACAAGTTTGGGATAGAAATGTGATCGTGACTACACATGATATGGAATGTTTATCTATGAAACTGGAGCTCGAGGTACTGGCTAGTTCAGTTTGAATGCCAAGCGGCTGTGGGGGTAGTGAAATCAAAATCATCGGCTCCTGCAAAGCTAACCATTTAGATCTCCTTGACAAAAAGGTATATCGTGGAACATTTTTTTTTTTTGCCATTAACTTCATGTCTAAAAAAATCACAACCCACACAATTTTAATAATCAGTTTTCTAGTATTAAAACACAATTCACATAAGCATTATATAGTATTTTTAATTGTAATTAACAAAATTAAACTCACAATAAACATATCATGATATTTTATTGAAATCAAACTAACTATGTATTTATTAATAATTATCATAACATATAATAATATATAACTATATCTAATAATCGTTCCAGCTCATGGAAGAGTTTGAAGCACTTGAGGATGGGTCTAAAACATCACCTTAACTCGTCTAACTTGAGGATGGATCTGTAACATCCGTGTAGGGGTGAGGAGGACTAATATCACCTCAACTCATAGAGGAAACTAGGATGCTCGTGGATGGGTTTGGGATGCTTATGGACAGACCAACATCCCTAACACTCTCATGATAAGCAATCTCAACTTTCCCTAATGCCACTTAAAGACGATTTGCCTCCCTAGCCTATTGAAGTCCACCAGGATATGAAATGAGGGCAGTGTTGACCATAACATATCCCATCTTATTAACGCCTTCACAGATAATCATTGGAGCCTCTTGTACCAAATAATGAATCTATTTACACATATTAAAAACTAATTAGAAGTTATCGTAAACAATAACGTTAATAATATTTAATAAATGTTACATGTAAAATAATATTGTATACCAATCGTATATGCCTCGAATATCAAAGGGTATAATGCATTGAATTTCATGGACATTTCGAAAAAAACAACCAGTAAGTGTGATAAAACAACACATAATGGACATATACCATCTCATGCAGGTATTTACATCAATCATCAGGTGCTGCTCTAAAATTGCCCATTTTTCTCCATGTTCAACTTCTATCCATACTCTAATCACATCACCGGTCCCCACCAGATCCTTGTATAAAATGACAAACTCCTATTTTGAAGGATTTGTACATATCCTATGCAACATATTTTTCAAGGCAACATTTCTAAACTTAGTGCTTAAGTTACACATAAAGTGTCGATGATATCTAATAAGCTCGAGAAAAATATGTGCCATGAAATTCTTAATCGCCACATGTCTATATGATATAATACACAATCTGGTGCAACCATCGATTACATAGTAAAGAAGTAAATCTAAAAAATAACTTTAATTATTGTTTGTCTCTTCTTCGACAATAACTAAACACAACAGATAAAATTTATTGTTCGCATCATAAACAACTGCAACCAATAACTTTGTCATGTACTTATTATAAAGGTGAGTGTCATCAATATTAATTAGAGGATGACAATATTAAAACCCATCAATTGAAGCATTAAATGCCTAAAATGTTCTCCTAAATGTTACCAAATTGCCACTGATCATTTTATGATCCTAAATGATATTTTTTCTTGGATTTGAATACTTGATGGATAATAGCATTTTATGTAGGTTTTGAAATGACTTTTTATATGTACCAAACAACCCTATAATATTTTCTACTTAGCCATTCATGCCTTCCAATATGAGATTTCATGCTCATAATCGCTCTCTATAATACCTTGAATCGTTGAGACACTTATACTTGTATCCCTTTTTATAATTGTTGACATCACCTCAACAATGAAACTTGAGTCAATCTAATGATGGCGTTGCAAAACAAGAGGGTTTTGACATATGTATTGTCCTTTTTAGTTTTGAAATTTTCCATTAATTAGACCTTTGGTGATACTCCCTCACGCGAATACCATCTGCAAATTGTTTCTTGAACCCATTGCAACTAAATATAAGTTTTAGTTGAACGATGGACCTTGTATTGCAATGAATTCTTTATATGCCATTGTTTAACTATAGTAATACGTCCAGACATGTCTTTGATTTATTTTTTCAATCTCCAATTCATCAATTGATAAGAGCGAATGCCTATAACTATTAGCCTAGTCATTGCATCCGTATTAGTCATCCACACTCACAACCTCGAATTCATGAGGAAAAGGAGTCATGTATTGATTAACAAGCTCAACCAACTCAGCATCCCCATCTTTTCTATCTTCTTTATCTCCCCCCTCAACCTCAACTCTATCAATGTAATGGTCATCTTCATCGTTACTTGGTTCAAATTATTCATGGCAATATGACATCATATGTCATATCCCATTAAGGTTTCATATTAATAATTTTTTGTACCAATATTTGTATCTTTGCATCACCACCTAGCCTAAATGGACTAGTTGCTCGTGATGCTTACATGGTTCTCTGAGAGTTACTTGAAAACCGAGTCAACTCTATACTAGAGGGATTTCTTCATCTAGGTATACTATTCAAATAAAGCTATAGCATATTAATCTCATTAATCCTCGCAAACCCAAACATTGAATTCATGCTTTCATCACTATATATTGGTACACTAACAAAACGAGCTTGACTGACCCTGGTTTGCAATATCTCTTAAGTAATTTCAACTTCTATTTCAAACATATTCTAAGTAGGCCAATCACATAACATTAAAGATAACTCATCAAGGGACATGTATAATATAGTAGTTAGAAATTCATGACTTTCTCTATCATAAGTGACACCATTACTGGTATTGACGATGGTACTACTATAAAAGCATAATATTTATAAATTGCTAGACATTCTGTCAAACAACACAACAAAAACCAAATCTAATTTATTAATATCTCAGGATTAATCAAAATGCATAATTTATCAATAAAATCATAACGATAACATAATCGGTTAAAACCTGAATTTTTGAAGTTAATCGGAGAACACCTGAATTTCACTACCATAACAAAATTAGCAACCCAATTCATGTATTTCACATATAATTATCTTATTTGATACCCAATTCGGTATAATTCATAATTTAATCTAAATCAACACTAACTATAACAAAAACAATTTTGTTAACTCACAATCAACAACTACCCAAAATTATTGATTATTTTATAAAACAACCTAGTTATTAACTTAAATTATATCTAATTAGCCTAGTTGCAGAAAAAATTATGATTTTTTTTAAATTCTTAATTCAAAACCCTAACGTTGTATGGAATCAAACTAACACAAATTACATCAAATTGATAGAGAAAAGGTGTTTAATATACCTTTAAATATATAATGTGGGTGGCAATGATGACCAATGATGGCTATTAAATGAATCAATCTTGTAGATGATTTTCTTAAAATTAATCAAATAAAAGATTCAACTGAAAAACCATTCAATTTTAAACCAATTTGAACATACAATACCAAACACTAAAAAAGAAAATTGAAAAAAGGTGGGAAATTAGGCCCATAAACAACAATGATAAAGGTCAACAAGTGTCACGCATGGTGTTGTGAGATTCAAATTCTCTACTAGGATGCTGCAATCATTCCTGCATTTGAGGGTTTATGCTTCTTCTTTTTTTATGATTTCTTCCTCTTTTGTTTTTGTTGACGTGTTCCTTTCATGTTTTATATCCTTTCCCCCTCTCATGCCATGCCACAATGAATTGTGTTTATTGTTATTGGACTCTTCTCACTCTCCATACCAATGTGTTTTTATTTTTAGTCATAAAATATCCACCATATTTATTCAAGTTTATTTGAAGTTTATTTGTTTTGAAACAAGAATTATTTGTCACTGTTTTATCTAAGAATTAAGTTACCACTTAGAGAACTCAAGAAGTTCAATAAAAGCCATTTTTATAGTTTAATTTTAATACCTTGTTGGATGAATTAAGCATTGTTGTCAGGTCCAATTCAAGGTCTAGCCTAAAAACAACTCAGTTTAATTGTGTTATATGAAAACAACATTAGTTTATTTTTTAAATTATTTAATAATGATTTGATCAGATTTAGATAGGTAATATATTAATTAGTCTGATTAATCAGATTTGGTTAAAGGTTCAAATTAAAACCTTATTATAGTTAAGTTACATATTATAAATATTTTAATCGAATCAAATTGCTAAACTGAGGAATGTTTGATGAAATTGAACGAATGCATGGTTGGATAGAAAGTACAATTGGGATTAAAAGTACATAATGGATTTTGAGATTAATCTATACTTTTACTCCCTTTAGATTCCTTAGCTTTCAGTAAACACATGCCTGACTTTTGTAATTCCAATTGATAATTACTAAAAAGTTATAACTTGCTGGATTGATTGATAGAATTATTGAAAAGGTTAATTTCCGCTTATAGTATGCTTTATGGACTATATTGTATTGTTTTCATGCTTTCTTTCGCAATTTCTTGATATCGTTGTCATTTAGTGGATCTTCTATGAAATCCTGTGAAGTCAAGCAATTACGCGAGGGAAAAAGTCGCAATTCTAATGAGATGGGGGTGCTAGCTTTGGAAAATTAGATTGAATTGAAAAATAAAATAATAAATTGAAAAGTCATGGATATAAAAAAAAAATATAATCACAAAATTTTCGATGTTGAGAAATATGTATTTCTCTTGGATAATCCTTAACTCGAAGAGTGTGTTAAGAAAAATCCAAAATCTGAGAACTAAAATGTAAGATCTTGGGAGTGCAATGCCCTCAACATCCGATCTTGTTTCCTCCCTTTATTACGTATTGAGATTGAAGAATTACAAAATGGTAGAGTAAAGTTTCTGAATTAATTTAAATAATTGCTTTATATTTAAACACGACAAGGTTTTCTTCTCCACCAACATCATGAAGTCATCATCCTTATAATAACAATAATTAGAAAGAAAAAAAAAACAGTAGAATCATCAAGAAGAACAATGGGAAATCATTGACAAATAAGCATGAATCGGGCACACAAATGGACTTTTGTAGTTCTCTAAGGGAAGATTACAACTACTCCTAGTCAATGGTTACGTAAATTCAATGTCTATACCATGTCAAACAACATTTCTACTGATTTGTTTAAGTTTGTATTTAACATTATATTAATTTTTATGGTGAGGTATCGGGAAAATATAAAAATAAATAAATTAAATCATCTGAATTAACCTAGCAAATCTAGTTATAACTTATTAATTATTACTTTCTAATAAAAAAAATATTATGCTGATTTATATAAAAAAATAAAAATAAAATCAACCCACTAACTCGGATCTTAAACTGTGCCATCACGGTTTAAAAACTTCAATTAATAGCAATAAAAGACTGAGAAGAAAAGTGAAAAAAGAAACTCAAGATTATAGAAACATAGACATGGTGAATAAAGGAGTGATAATCCGACTCCAACTATTGACTGTAGTGTTCATAGTTCATGCCCTCATCTTGTTTCTTTTAACCCTTTTCAACTAGATTTTGTTTTGAAAAGTGGTTTCTGTGTTCTTTTTTGATGCAATAACAGCCTAATTAAATGATAATTACAATTCGATTCTCATCTCTAAAAATCCATCATTTCATTACTGTAGACAAACAATTGCCCATCAGGAATTTTCCAGGATTGCAAGTGTTTCATGCTCTCCTCAAACAACAAGAGAGCATCACTAATCTATGACTTGCAAGACATCCCATCATAAACTTAGGCAATTTATACCTCGATATATAGATAGACTTACCACTAATCATACTCGATGAAAAAAAAAAAAACATTATACTATTCATATTTTTTAGTGGGTTTGTTTTTGTAATTAAAAAGTATTTTTTAAATTGTTTTTGTTTTAAATTATTTTTTTACAATTTTAGATTGTTTTGATCTATAAATGTTAAAAATAAATTTTTTAAAATAAAATAACAATTATTTTAATATATTTTAAAATAAAAAAATATTTTAAAAAATAACTGTGACCACAATTCTACACGTTATCTTATTATATATGTATAAAAATAAGACCACATTTATGTTAAAACACCATTTGTTAAATTAAAAACATTTTTTTAGATGTTTTTTTTATGCAGTAGTAGCAAGCTGCATTAAATAAAAATAGTGGTTTATGGTTTTATTTGTCTTAACCATGTTTTTAAATATTTTTAAAGTGTTTTTTTAATTTTAAATTGTTATTTTTTTGATAATTGTATCAGTACGTTAATAAAAAAAAATATAAAAAAATTATTTTAATATATTTTTTAATAAAAAAACATTTTTAAAAATAATGTCCGAAAGATATCCAAACTTTACATTATATTTTGTTTCCAAGAAGGTAATATTGTGCACAATTGAGCGAAAAAATAAATGAAAAATTATTACAAAAAAAGAAAACAAAAAATAAAAGTGGGAGAGTGAGGTTCCTTTTAGTTAAGGTCTGTTTTTGACTCCCCCCTCTTTTTCTCCAAAAGATGCTGTTTACGAGTCCTTTTCCTCTATCAGTTCACACGCACACAAGTATTGCTCTGCTCATCTCTTTTTCCTCATTTTCTCTCAAATACAGGACCATAGATGTATAGAGGCCCTTCCTCTCTCGAAAAAGACTACTCCTTTTTTGTTTATAACTAGTTTGGCAGCAGAGAAAACGAGGGAAAACCTGAGGGAAAGCTATAAAGGGTACATACAATCTTTGTAAGCATAATCTGCAAAACCTCATCTGGGTTCTTCTGTTCAATCAAATTTCTTATCTGGGCACTCCTTTACCCCCAGAAACCTCTCTAAAAAACTGAACTTGAGAAGGCATCAATGATCAGTCTCACAGACCTTTACCATGTTCTCACAGCTGTGGTACCACTTTATGTGGCCATGATTTTGGCTTATGGTTCAGTCAAATGGTGGAAAATATTTAGCCCTGACCAATGTTCAGGGATCAACAGATTTGTGGCTCTATTCGCTGTACCTTTGCTCTCTTTTCACTTCATTTCCACCAACAACCCCTATGCTATGAACTACAGGTTCATTGCAGCAGATACTCTTCAAAAAATCATAGTCCTGGTGGTTTTAGCTATTTGGACCAGAGTTATCTCTAGAGGCTCCCTTGAATGGTCCATTACTTTGTTTTCACTCTCTACTCTCCCAAATACTCTTGTTATGGGCATCCCTTTGTTGAAGGGTATGTATGGAGAAGCCTCAGGGAGTCTTATGGTCCAAATAGTTGTTCTTCAATGCATAATATGGTACACATTGATGCTGTTCTTGTTTGAGTATAGAGGAGCTAGAATCTTGATTGGTGAACAGTTTCCCGATACTGCTGGTTCTATAATATCATTCAGGGTTGACTCTGATATTCTTTCTTTAGATGGTAGAGAGCCATTGCAAACTGATGCTGAAGTCGGTGAAGATGGGAAGTTACATGTTACAGTTAGGAAATCAACTAGCTCGAGATCAGACGTGTTTTCTCGGATGTCTCATGGTCTAAACTCGGGCCTTTCAATGACTCCTAGACCGTCTAATTTAACCAACGCAGAGATATACTCCCTTCAATCTTCTAGGAATCCTACCCCAAGAGCCTCCAGTTTTAACCATACTGATATTTATTCTATGGTTAATGGCAAGAATGCAAGCAATGCCAGTCCAAGACACTCGAACTTCAGTAACCTGCAATTTGATGAAGAAAGTGGAGGGCTTGGGGTGTTTGGTAATGTTCCAAGAGCAAATGGAAGCGCTTATCCTACTCCACCTAATGCTGGGATCTTTTCTCCCGGGGGTAAAAAGAAGGCAAACGGGACTGAGAATGGCAAGGATTTGCATATGTTTGTTTGGAGTTCAAGTGCTTCACCAGTATCAGAAGGTGGCCTACATGTATTTAGGGGAGGGGATTATGGCAATGACCTTGGTGGGGTAGCTAACCAAAAAGGTATAAACACTAACCTTGATAGTATTTGTTTTTGGATTTTGTTGGTTTCTTGCATGGCTTGATTGTGATTACAAGATATCTGGCACAAAGTTGTGGTTGTTTTCTTGGAACCTTGTGCATTTGTCTTGTTGATACTTGAAAGTTAGTGGTTTTTTTGATTGGAGAAACCTTATTTTTCTGTCATGTCAAGTGGGATTTGTTGGTTTTTTGTTTGTTACATCTTTTGTAGCTTTTCATTTTGCCTTTGCTATAGCATGGGCAATTGGGCGTAACCTTGATGCCTTTATCATCAACAAGGTGTCTTCTTTATTTTTGTTTTTATTTCCATAATTCAATCACTAGTAAATCTTAGTAACATCTATAGTTATGCAACTTTCCTGGTATTGTGCAACCACAATTATTCCCTTTTCATTTCATGTTTAGAGTACCATGGCATTTTTTTTTCTTGCTTTATAAAAAAACAGAGTCGTCTGTTAATTTCATATTCTCAGCCACTGATGTGTTTCAGTTTTGATGTTTAGATTATGAAGAATTTGGTCGAGATGAGTTCAGCTTTGGAAACAGACCTGTACCTAACGGGGTAGACCGTGACGGTCCAGTGCTTTCTAAGCTTGCTTCAAGCTCCACAGCTGAGCTGCACCCAAAGAGTGCTGCTAATGGTGAACCGAAGCCAACTGCCATGCCTCCTACTAGCGTTGTGACAAGACTCATTCTCATTATGGTGTGGAGAAAACTTATCAGGAATCCCAATACTTATTCCAGTCTAATTGGGCTCACATGGTCTCTTGTTTCGTTCAAGTATGGTGCTAAACTATACAATCCATAATTTTTTTTTTGTTTAGAGCTTTTATCTTGTTGCATTACCTGAAAACATTTACAATATAACAGGTGGGACTTGGAGATGCCTCAAATAATTGCTCATTCTATATCTATTCTATCCGATGCTGGTCTTGGAATGGCCATGTTTAGTCTTGGTAAGTTAATAATCAGATTATATCAAACGATTTCTTGACTTGTTTGCTTGATATGTCTTGGCAATTGTTGACTATATAAAACCATCACATTGGATTGTAGGTTTGTTCATGGCATTGCAGCCCAGGATTATTGCTTGTGGAAACTCAGTTGCTGCCTTTGCCATGAGTGTTAGATTCCTCACTGGTCCTGCAGTCATGGCTGCTGCTTCATTTGCTGTTGGACTACGAGGAGTTCTACTGCACATTGCCATAGTGCAGGTAAAACCCTGAAACCAGATGATAAATATTTACCCAAATGTGACCATGGGCAGTTTTTTTGTTTGAATATCCTTTGACATACTGTGTTTGAATTTTCAGTCAGCTCTTCCACAAGGGATTGTGCCCTTTGTCTTTGCAAAGGAATACAATGTTCATCCTGACATACTGAGCACTGGGTTCGAAACTCTAAATTCTGCTACAACTCTAATATAATTGTCTGAACTGCATTTGTTTTTTTTTTAATATTGGTAAGAAATTCATCTGCCTGTTCATAATTCATTTTCATGGGATCACTAGGGATACCAATTGCTCCTTGTAATCATTGCAAATATGTTCTACTTTTTTCTTTTGTATAATCATGGCTCTTAATGCAAGATAGTTTCACAATACTAGAATATCAGCACGTATTGGCTTTAGCTTCCACACCACTTGTTGAACTGTGTTTGCTCTTCAATTTACACATTAATGATTTTGACCTCTAATGTTATTTATATATCTTGATTTTCCCTTTGCTGCAGGGTTATATTTGGGATGCTAATTGCTTTGCCAATCACACTGGTTTACTATATTTTGCTTGGACTTTGAAGGTGAGGGCATCCCTGGAGCTGATGAGCAATGATTAGTTACTTACGCAGGTGTACCTAACACATTTGGCCTATGGGATTTTTTGGGCATTCCTCTAACAGAACATGAACTTTAAGGGAAACCAGGGAGAGGGATTTAGGAGTAGGAAATGCAACAAATATGTAATTGTCTAATTGAAAGAAATCTGTTCTAGTCATTTTGCCTTATTCTCATCTCTAAAGCCTTTTTGCCTTGTTCCTCTGATTAAAGAAATTGAAGCTAGTATTTTGAGGTTCCACTGCTTATTATTTGTTAACCCTTTTCAATATTACAAAAAAGAAGAAGATTGTTATGGAAATCTGGATGGAAGGCTCGGCAGAAACCTGTGTCTACTGCAACCAGGACCAAAGCATAAGAAAGACTAAGGGTTTCTGGGCTCTTCCTTTTAGGTTAAGGATCTAAAAGGGTGCCGAAGGTCCCTTGTGAGGCTGTCTTCTGGAAGTGGCAGGACTTCTCCATTGATTCTGTGACAAGAAAGTTTTTCTTTTTTTTTAATAAGAAAAGCAATGATCCTTTAATGGTTAAAAGCTTTTAATCTTCATACTTCCCATTCTTTATCAGCCAAGTATGCCCTAGCAGCGATTAATGTATTGGTTCTATAGGTGGTAATCGCATAGAAGTTCAAGAATTCAAGTAAACATTATTCACTTCTTTAAGGATTCTGGATTCCCTAATTATTTAATTTATTATGCAATGGTGGCAAGGTGAATTATTATTCATTTGCTTTATGATAATGCTGGTGTTGCCAAGCAACATGGACATCAAAATTTGCTTGAGAATAAAGTGGGATATGGTGTCATGGAATATTCATATTTCAAGAATTAATTTTTTCTGTTAATGGATTGCAACTAGGGAACCCTTTTCTTCCCACCTCAAAAAATGCTTTGCCCTTCCAAGAAGCATGATCTATTGGCTATCAGCACTTGAGATATGGAAAGTTCTACAAAATCAATATTTAGAACTTATTTTATAGAAATTTTTAGTTGATTTAAAGTGTTTCTTTAAATTCTTCTGAAAAAAATAATTAATATTAATTGATTTTAATTTTGTTTGAAAATAAAATTTCATATTAGCAGTTTTCTTTGGATAACATCCTAGCACTTTTCTAATGGAGGTATATATTCCTCCTTGTTCTTGAAAGCTACATGTTTCCAAGCTGGAAGCCCACTGACATCTTATATTTACTTTTAACATTTGAGGAAATTCTTGAGTATGTTTTTTGCTTAGATATTTTTTAGTTAAGTGTGTGTTTGTTATTATGATAATATTTTTATGGTTACAAGATTTGAAAATGATAAATTTAAAAAAATTATATTGTTTTAATTAAATAAATATTTTTAAAATATAGTTTACACAAGGCATGATTTCATCCGTAATATTATAAATAGTGAAAAATAATCTATATCCTTGTTTAATTAAGTAAAAAATTGATCAAAATATAATTTTATTCCCACCGCATCAAATATCAAATGGAGTTAACGGCACTTGAACTAGTGTTCATACTAGAGGTGAGTAAAAAAATCAAAAAATTGATTAAACCAAGAAAACAAAATAACAAAAAAAACCAAACAATGAAAAAAACCGACCGGTTCGGTTTCGGTTTTATAAGCTTGAAACCAAAAAAACCGAACTGAATCCAAACCGAAAAAACCGAGCCAAACCGGAAAAAACCCAAGCAAAACAAAAAAAAACGAGCAAAACAAAAAAAACGAGCTAAACCGGAAAAACTGAGCCAGACCGGTTTGAACCGGTTTTTATTCTAAAAAACTGAACCAAACCAAACCAGAACCAATCGATTTGAACAGGTTTCATTTTTTTTTAAATAATTTCAGTTTAGTTACTTATTTTTAATAAAAACCAAATCAAACCGAAAATAATCACCCTTAATTCATACTATATATTCATACTTCATATATGCTGTTTCAAATACCATGTACCAATTAATAAAGGATATCAAAAGACGGATCTTTATTTTTAGGGTTGTAAAGGGAATCAATTCCTTTATTATGATCCCTAAAGCCCATTTTTAAGCTGGAAAGATGTCATTGAAGTCCAGAGTTCCAAGAATTCTCGAAGACAAAAAAAAAAAAAAAAAAAAGGAAAAATATTAAATTTTGCTCTTAAATGTTTCCTTAAAGTTCTGTTTTGGTGTCTAAAGCAAGCAAATAAAAATCTGTGAATGAAATTGTTTTTATATATTCAATTGAATTTTAGAAATATACAAACAAATAAACATTCCATATTGAATTCAAAGTTATTACATCCGATTAAGTCCATGACTCGGCTAAAAATAAAAATATAAGTTATAAATTATATAAATTAATCTAAATTAACACGTGTTATTTTATTTTTTATTTAAAAATAATAAAATAAAATTGTTTTAAATGTTTTTTTTTAAAATAAATTAGACTAGTGCTTCGTCAAGTTGATCAAATTTAATTAAATCAATTATCATTTAATTTAATTTAAAATTTAATTCAAATTAAATTTCAAATCAACAGATTGCCAGATAACCTGTCAAGCTAAAATCAAGTTTAATAACAACCAATAAAACTCCAAATAAACTCCTTGAAAAAACGGATCACTTCTGTAACTCACCGCAGCTTCTGCTACATTTCCTTTTCTGATGGCCATACCTACATCTCTGCATGCCAATTGAAAATTAGAGGATCAAATGATGTTCCATCATTTCACCTCATCAAAAGCCGAATTCTCAGACCAAGCATGCTTAATTTATGGAATTATAATTAAATAATTGTGGGAAAGAGAATACAGCAATTTGCCTTTTTACTCGTAATCTGCAGAATGCGGTCAGTGGCAGAGACTTACTAAAAGTTCTTTTTATGTGTGCAATGTGACACAATCTCCATCCACAGCAGACAACACAGCTTATTTGCCCTAATTAATATCACAAGTGGGTTCAGCTTTTCATTTCTTTATTTTCATGGCTCAGAAGACACCGATTGAAGCATGAAAAGTTCGAAAAGTTGGAGATGGGCCTAGTGAATATAATGATGAAACCAGTTTCTTATTTTTCTTTTTCATGATCTTCCATACAATGTGCAGCACGTGTTCCACTTTCATGGCCACTAAGCATCCCTCAAGGCCTTATGTAGTCTTGGCCCTTTTGCTTTCAATTTTTTAGTCGCTTGAGCTGGAGATCAGTGTACCTGGAATATTGAATAATCACACCACCCCATTTGCCTTTATAATGTTATGAAAGATATTTGAGGTTACAAGTAGTTGTAAAGTCGGATGAAAGGCTAGTTTTACGGGGAAACCATGGCCGGAAAATATGTTGGAGGAAGGTTTGATGTGAAAGGACTGGCTGCATGTTTTTGAATAATCTGGAAATGGGAAATATCGTAATTAACCACGCAGTTCCTCGCAATGCTAAACAAAGATCAAATAGTGAAAGATTATATACAAAAACACCAAGACTTCGCGTAGCTCACATTTGAGGAAGAAGCAAGTTCTTTCTTTCTGTCCTTTTAACCCTTCTAAATTTTAGTGCTAGCGAGGTTTGATCTCACATGATTTGTGACCATAGCAACTTTGCGAGCTAAGTTGGATAGCAGCAATACCTAAATTTGTACATTAACAAGACTTACTAGTTTAAATTGGCGATGACCTCGTCGACAAATTGCTTACTTGAAGTGTAGTGGAAGGTCAGGGATTGGTCATGTTTTGAAAGAGAAGAAGTCGAAAGTTCCAAATAAATCCTAGGCAGCTCTATACTATTATATTTCGTTAACCTCTCATTGGAAGACGACGATATTTTCTTCCACATTCCTTCATGTCAAAATAGGTGGACTATCCCATGGAGAGAGGCTGCTCGAAAGGAACTTTTGGTGTCAATTAAGTGAAAAAATATAGTGTGCGCTCACCATAAATCCAGTTTATTGGCCCAACCTTCAGAATGTGGATCAACTTGGGTTGTAGTCGAAACCCGTTTTTATCCTATATCGGGTCTAAAAAATTCAATTCAGAATTGGTTTAGTCAACCCGACGAGATAATTTATGACCCAATTAAAATTTATTGATTTTAATTATTTATAAATGATATTGTTTTGATATTTTAATTTTTTTTTGAGTTAAAGAACTTGATATATGTTCCTGGAGTTCAATAATAATGCATTAATCCATTCACATAGATATTTGCATGAGACATATTATAAAATAATTAGTGATTAACCACTTTGTGAGTGCCAATAAATAGCAAGCCTAGTTTATTTAATAACTTTTCAAAGTGAAGGATCCAATTACAAATTTGTTAAACAAATTACAAAATATTTAACTCATTAGATTAAAATTAAATTAATAAATAAATAGGTAAGTGTTTAAGAAATAAATATAAATTACAATAATTTTCTTATGTTAAAAACTAGTGTAACAGGAACTAATGCATTTTCCATTCAAGAAAATCTAGCTTGAATTCATTTTTATTTTTTTTTTTCAAAAAATGAGTGCTTGTATGATGTTCAAGCCCATTAGCCCACTCAAGCAAAGACAATTGATAGCAAGGCCCGAACCAGATGGTTTTCTCCGATGACTCAGCAGGCTTTACAGCTTGTATTCGGCTTAAGAGCTAGTATTTTTCTTAGCCGTGATAAAACTATACTTATTAGAGCAATATGATTTTTTTTAAATATTTTTTATTTAGAAATGAATTAAAATAATATTTTTTTATTTTTTAAAAATTATTTTTGATATAAGCACAACAAAATAATCTAAAAACATTAAAAAATATCAATTTGAAACAAATAAATAAATAATTTTTTTTAATTTTTTTTAAAAATTTTAAAACGTAAAAATAAACATTGCTATATCTTGCGTTTGTTTTTCGTTTTATTTTTAAAAAATAATTAAAAATAAAATTATCTTGTTAGATTAATTCACACATTAACTGAAGCTAAATCCCTTCTTAAATAATATTAAATAAACCTCCATACCAGCCTTTTGGATTAAAAATTAACAATAAAATTATCCTCTTAAATTAGTAAATTAATTTTTATAAAAAAATCTCACATTCAAATCCTCGTGTCTCCTCTCTGATTTGTTTTTTAAAAAAATCTCATAATAAGATTTGCACAATATCTTTCAGTCTATTTAAGTGCATTTTAACTGTTTATGGGCCTCTGTAACAAAAAAAAACTGTTTATGGGCCTGGCCAATATCCTTCTCTAGGCTTGTTTGCAAAGCCAGGAGTAGTTTTACTAAAGAATGAAATTCATTATCAAAATGGAGGCCCACTTTAGAGTCTACTTGGCTAAAGATCCACAATGTAAGATAGATGAGTTGACTTGTAAATTGGTAGGTCAACTTAAAATATAATTTTATTTTTTAAAACTAAAAACAATATCATTTAATTAAAAAACTAATTTAAAATAAAACCCAGCTCATATAAAGTTATGAATTGATTAATTATTGAATTAACCTTATTAGACCGAGTTTTATGATGTTCAAAGGGATTGTTCTTGGACTTTGGATCCCCTAGCTTCCATTAAAAGAGGACATGGTTTATTCATTTGCCTTTCGTCAACATCATTGCAATTTTGCAATGATATTCTGTGTTCTAAGAGAAGAATCCAATAATTTTTTCTATTTTTGCTACTTGATTATTTTCTCCTTTTAATTGCCCTGTGATCTTTGTTTATGATGAGGAAAAAAAAAACTTTTTGACCGCCATAATGTTTTCTCTTGACCGCAATTTTAATTTGTAAAAATTACACCAACCAAAAATAATATTAAAAAACCTTAGTAATAGCTTAATTATTTGCTTCGACACACGCTAAAAATATTAATCACGACTTCTAAATTTTTTTTTCATGACTCAATTTAAGGTTAGATACATGTGTTAGCTAGGTGAGTTAATTAATTTAGAGTGACCATGTTGATTTAAAATACTATTAAAATATTAAATTAGGATTTAATCAGATCAATATTTATGTCGTGGACTTAAATCAATTAGTATAACATTCATTTGTTTTAATTTAAAAATAATTTTAAATTGAAAATTGATATATTGAGTTGACCCACCAGCCTACCCGACACTCCAAATAAGATTGAGGAGAAGAGTAGTGTTTTAACATTTGGGGACTAATTAATGGCGTGGGGGTGTTTTCTACCTGCCTTTCAATGAATTCGAAGATTTTTGATTTTAAAAACTAATATTAATTAAAAAATAACACTGAGATAATCTTACAGATACATTAATGAATATTATTTACTATTGGACCATACATTATACGAATTACGGTACTTAAGGACTGGCTAGTGGGATTTGGGTCCGCATAATTAACTCTTCTTTTATAGCATGGAAATATTTGAGTTATCCTCTTATAACTTCATGGAAAAAAGGATTTATATAAACCTTTTTCCAGAATATATATATATATATATAATTCATCACTGTTTTTTGGAGAAGGAAGGAGCTAAGATCATGCTGCTATCATGTGGCTTGCAATTCATAAATCTACCGGCCTTTTAATTAGATTATTTTAAACAAATTTTGATTTAATTAATGGACCTTTAATTTATCTTGGTTTGAGAAATATTCAAGACCAAACTGAACCCTTTTTTTTTTTTTGTTAGTTTTTAACCAAAATTAACCAAAAAAATCAGAAAAACATATAGTTGGGTTAATTTCAAATCGGTTTTTATAAATGTAATTTGATTAATTTACCGGTATTTACGACAAACTAGCCATAAAATAAAGATCACAAGAGGGAAATTAGAAATAAAATAAGAAATATAGTAAATATGTGAAGGGTACCATGAGGTTTCAAAATCTAAAGACCACACATATCCTAGCTCCCATTATCATTAGACCTCCTTTATGCTGGGTCCACTACTTTTGCACATAACCTTATCCTAAAACGACATAATAAGTCAAATCAAACGACTATAAATAAAATGCCCTTTTTTTCTTAAAAAAAAAAAAACCCAAAACCACCGAAAGGCAGAGATAGAGCCCTCTACTTTTTTCAACACCAAGAAGACTGAAAATCTTCACTCGCGGGTCATCTCTCTTCTCCTACGGCAACCCGAAAACACAACATCAACATGCAGCCTGAAAACTGTCAGGAGAATTCACAGTTGTACCGGTTTCTTACCGAGAATGGAATGATTAACGTTGGTCCATACGGTTTTCCGGCTGCGATGCAAACCTTGTGTACCTCATCTTCCACTTCCTGCCATAACAGTAATTACCACTTTGAAAGGTCTGTGATAACTGACATGACACCAGAAGATAGAGCTCTTGCTGCCTTGAAGAATCACAAGGAAGCTGAGAAGAGAAGGAGAGAGAGGATTAACTCTCATCTTGATAAGCTTAGAGGCCTCCTTCCTTGCAATTCCAAGGTAATATATTTATGATATATGATCTTGCGTTTCCTTTTCTTTTCCTTTCTGAATTGATCATGTTTCTACTCATGAAGTTTAAGGGATTATATTAATACTCTTTCCCTAAAATTTCTTGTGAGAGGATTGTTTTATAAGAGAAAGGGATCACGAAAACTAAAAAGATTGTAAGCTTTAAAGGGGTTTTCATGGAAAATATTGTAATTTTGTTCTTGCTGTTTTTACTTTTATTTCTCTTTTGGGTTCATACAGAACTTGAAACGAATTGGTATTGATTTCGGGGTTTTCCATAGTGTTTTGCTTCAATAATTTTGACTGTTTGGTTGCTGAGAATGCAGTGGAAAAAGTTGAAATTTCGAGTTGTAGACTTTTCAGTCATTAATTACCTTTGACCCACAAAGCCGAAATCCCTGCTGACAGACTTGACGCTTGCCCAACTCAAATCGTTTGGCATTTGTTGTTTACTTGAATACCCATTTTTTGAAGATTAACAACAAGGGTTTTATGTGCTTCACTCATTGAATTTTTTTTTTAACCGTTTCTATCCCTCGTTTTCTTGGTAACCAAACGGGAAGGATCTATACAAGGCTTATCGCTGCTACAGTAAAAATTCAGATTCTGAAACCTTGGATCTACACAAACAAGTCTTCTGAAACTTTTGAATTATTGTTCAAACTGCAAGTACATATACCTGCAAAAGCAAAAGCAGCGAACCCTTTTCTTTGCTTTTCTTTACATAGGGTTTGTGCTTTTAGGAAAGTTGCAAGGCTTTTTACATTTAGAATCTGCTAAAGCTAGCTAGGGTTTCTAATCGATCCTTTTACGTTGTTTCAATTTTTACAGACAGACAAAGCTTCACTTCTAGCAAAGGTTGTTCAAAGAGTTAGAGAACTGAAACAACAGACCTCAGAGCTTCCTGGACTTGAATCTTTCCCATCAGAAACCGATGAAGTCACTGTACTTTCTGGTGAATATTCAAGTGATGGACAATTAGTATTCAAGGCATCTCTGTGCTGTGAAGACCGGTCGGATCTCATGCCAGACCTAATCGAGATACTGAAATCTCTACACTTGAAGACATTGAAAGCAGAAATGGTAACACTAGGAGGAAGAATTAGGAATGTTCTTATCATTGCGGCCGACAAAGATCATAGTGTCGAGTCGGTCCATTTCTTGCAAAATGCATTGAAGTCTTTACTAGAACGCTCGAATTCTAGCGAAAGATCGAAAAGGCGAAGGGTATTAGACCGAAAATTAGCAATCCAATGATGATTAATATCGTTCATGTGCTTGTCCTAGTCTCCTTTTAATCTTTTTTTTTTTTTGGAATATTCTTAGGTGTTGCAGGCTTGTGATGTAGTCTGGTTAATCTCTATTGTGTGGGTTTGTTTGTTTTAGTGTAAACCCCAAAGAATTGAAGGGAAAAAAAAGGGAAACTTATTTGTGTGATTTAGTCTGGGTTTTTAACTGGTCTAGGGTTTTAGGATATTCTCAGTCTCCTTCATGGGATCATATCTTACATGTAAGGGGATCATAGAGCAGAAGAATCTAAGAATCTGAACTGAAGATGACGAAGAAGATCAGAAATCTTTGGACGTTGAATGGCTATGGTGTCTGTAAAAGCAAAAAACTCATGTGAGTTTCCAAGTAGAGTTGAAGAGTATTTCTCAGTGTGTAGTACAAGGCATGTCAATCTCCTGCATAGATTTCATATGATTGTCTTCTGTAATGATATTTGGCAGTACAAGGCATGTCTTTATCTACTTTTCTTCAATGTATGTGTAGAACTGAAGTTCCATTATTGAGCATTTTGTCTTTAATGTACACTGATTTTAAAGAAAGCAAGAGAAGGAAAAGATTTTGAAGTTATTGTAGACTGGTTGTGTTAGATGCGTTCCCAGAATTTGCTGTTAATTAAGGAGTATTAAATTGCAGTGACAGAGACTGAATATGACTGTAGAGAACAAGAGTTCCTGCAAGAGAACTTAAGGTTTTCATTGTGTTGTTCCCATGATAGAAACGGCATAACTCTATTGAAATCGATTTTTTTTTTTTAAAAAAGTTGGACCGATAGCGTAAAAGCAGCCTTCAATTTCTTTTTCTTTTTTTTTTTTGAAGGTTGGCTATACCCAATCTTTATAATTTTTACTATTTTTAAAGCTGTTTGTCTTGATTATCATATATCAACCTGAAGTGTAATCTTTCAATTTTTTTTTTTTAATATCAAGTAGAAGTTCCATTAAGTTTTACTTCCAAACTGATAATTTTTTTTTTTTTTTATAGTTTCAAGTGTGAATAGAACTCAATTACTTTCAAACAGCATTAATTTAGGTATATATGCTAATTAATTAACTTCAACAATGTTGAAGATGATCTTGCTAGTTACTTCTATCGCAAATGGCCTCAATTTTGTCCCCACTATGTGATAAACAATATTTAGCATCAATTAAATATTTTGATCACATATCTTTCCGTTATAAATTAATATATACAAAAAGAAAAGTCTATAATTGGGCTCACAATACCTTTTCTATTGCATGAACATGTATTACAGCATCTCAATTAGATTTATAAAACTCGATCAACTTGGTGATCATCCAATTCAAAACCTAATCCAAGTTTGATTTTACTTCAAATCAATCTTTTTTCTTCAAAATAATGTTGTTATTTACTATTATAAAATTAGTACATACAAATAGAAACATTAATGAAATATTTTTGTCGGTAAATTGTAGTGAATTTTACCGATAAAAATATTTCATTGGTATATATCGAGGGAATTACATTGAAAAAAAAATTAAAATAAAGCTAAAAAGTACATTAATGTGTTATTTATACCAATGAAATTACCACCGATATTAATATCGTTGGTAAAATTCATCCGTAAACTTGTTGATAAACTGTTAACTTCTCCTTGACACTATTCATCATGTCAATTACAAAAGGTATCACTAACGGATTAATTCCGTCAGTATTTTCCAGAGATCTCTGGAACTGTTCACTTCTTAATTACACTGTTAATTAATGTTCTTTACAGAAAAAATCACCGATGAATTGAAAATGTGATATTTGAGGGGTTTTTGAAATTTTTTTATTAAATTGAAAATTTAAATTAAATATTACAGAGAGAATCATTGATGGATTGAAAAGTCATCAGTGATATTTGAGGGGTTTTTTTGAAAATTTTCAATTAAATTGAAAATTTAAATTAAATTTTACAGATAAAATCACAGAATAATTAAAAATATTAAAATTTTATTATCCATCAGTAAAATATTTTAATAAAAAGACTAGAATCCCTCATTTCACAACAGACTTATCTCTTTTTCTTTTTCTTCTTCTCTCTTCCCCTTATATATGTAAAAAACACAAACATCCATTTTTTTTTCTTTCTCTTTTCTTCTCTCCTTAACTCCTCTTATCCTCCACGCTCAAACATGTCTTCTCCTTTTTTCTTTTTCTCTCCTTTTAATTTTTTTAATTAACATATTTTATGATTTTGATTTTTCTTTTCTCTTCTCAGCTTCACTCGTAACTACATTATAAGGTAATATTTTTCTTTTTTTTGTGTTTTTTTTTTAAAATTTTATGTTCTTAATAATTGTATGAATGTTGTTATAGATTTTTTTTCATATGTGATCAATTTTGTTAGATTTTGTTTTTCAATTTTGTTATTTAATTTCAATTAAATTCTTTTATTTGCTGCTAGATTATGGGTTCTGAAGTAGGTTTTCTAGGTCAGGTGAAATTTTTTTATAGTTGATTTATTTATTTGTTTGAGTTAATTTTCTTCTTATTTTTTCCAAGCAACTCAGCTCCAGAGTATTATAGAGTGTTGATTTATATTAATTTAATTATTTTCTAGTTTTATTAAATATATATATATTTTTTAAAATATTTTTAAATAATCACTGATGAAATTGCATACGATATTTCTGTCGGTTATATGACAAGCTTCCTGAGGGAAATGCTGACGGAATGAAACAAGTAATTTTTTTGGCGCACTTATCCTATCAGTAAATTCATCAGTAATAAATATTTTTTGATTACCAATGAACTCACTGACAGATTAAAAATTACTGACGAGAGTTTTATCGATGGAGCATTCACATCCGTGATCCTATCGGTAAATTCATTACCAACGGAATGATAGTATAAATACCGACGGAAAATTCCATCGGTAAATATAAGAATTCTGGTAGTGATTTATTTATTTTTTAAATAAACAAGTCTTCTTAATGATTGTTTTAAGGAGAATCTTAGGCTGAGTCGACTCTAAAGTTTGTTCTTATAATCATCCTCTGTATTTTAATATTGTCTTGTAAGGTTTAGTCGTTTGACAAGTAAAGCAAACAAAAGGAATCAATGGTTTTGTGATATCGTTCATATTGGACTTGTGACCATTGACCCTACTTTGATCTTGAACGAGCCACAGAAATGACACTTCCTAAGCAAAATGAGAGGGTCAAAGATCACAAAACCTATTGGAGCCCACATGAAATGGAGACAAAGCATCACATATCATGTATATATAGTTTATCTTTGATTATACCACAACTAAAGGGAAATCTGCCGATGAAGTTGTCAATTCTTACTGGTGTGAATGTTAACCTAGCCGCAACAAGGAGGGTTCTTCTGGGATTTGAAAATCTGTAGGGGTTTGAAGTTCTGATTAATGGAAAAAATGTTGTCTTTATATGATTCAAGTCGTTGCTTTTTTCTCAAAAAAGTATCTACTTTAATTTTTGTCGCATGGTTACAAAATTTCTATCAAGCATTCCTTGAAATTTATGCTTTTATGTTCTCGATTATGCACACATAATAATACCCCTTTAAGCTTTTAGAGAGACAAGAAAATTGCCTTTAAGATTTTTCTTACCAAGTACAACCCAAAACACATTCATGTTAGATGTATTAGACTGTAATAAAATCTAATTCATATCGCTTAGAACATATACACTTACAAATTAATTAGAATATAAGATGTTAATTATATCTCGTTTGTCATAATCAGATTTTTACCTCACCTTCTCTAGTAGAATAATTATATAAATATTGTATATTTATTCATTGAACACACCCAATAATAACATCAATTTGTCTAACTCTTACGACCACCGGAAAAATGTCACCAGGTAAATGAATCTACGTTTTAGCTAATTCACTTTGATACTCAAATATGCAATAGAGACTTAATCTTAAGCTTTGCCATTTAATTCTTCAGTATTGAAGAACTTAGCCAATTGAAACATATAATTAACAGCAAGGTTATTAAACCCTAGTTGGATTTAATATTGAATATGTTAATTGGGTCGTTTTAAAAGATATTGTTTAAAACAATATTATTATAATTTTTTTTAAATTAAAACAAGTTTTGATCAAATCAATTAAATAGACTACATTAATTTTAGTTTTTTTTTTTGAAAACTTAATCTGGGCTAAAATCCTAAAGCCGGGTTTGATTTAGTAATTATCAATAAGAGAACCATGTGGTTGTTAATCATCATCATCAACATCCAACCTCGTCATAATTTGACCAATTGTTTAAAGTGTATGCAGTTTCATCCACTTTATAGGCATACAGCATCTGCAAATTTTGGAGATAGAATAGAGAGAAGCGTGCAAAAAGGAGTGCCAGCAAAAAGAGTTCAATCATGGACAAAGAAAAAAGAGGTTTAGCCTTTGAATTCAACGTGCTTGATCGTGCGTGGGTAGGGGACTCATTTTCCTTTTCTTCATCCCTCTTTCTTTATTTTTCCACGAGGAGACAAATGCATCGTGTAGGAGTTGGCTTTGTCGGGGACGTGCCATTCTCTCTCGCACATTTTTCTGTCACTGCCGCCCTAGCGTGCTGCCTTTTGCTTGCTCTTGCTCTCGCTGTTTACTTTTTTGTTTCATTGTTTTGTTCTCTCTTCAAGCAATCATTACACTCATTCCCTTTTCTCCTTCTTGGAGCTCGGGCTAATTCTTGATTTGTTTAGGGATGGGCCATTTAAGTGTACCTCTGTTTTTTTGTCTTTTTATTCTCTTGATGCTGGGTTTTTGGCACTTGTTGTAATCTTTGGACAAATTTTATTCATTCATTCTTGAGATTGCCTGGCTTCGTGAGGACTAGGTATCATAGACTCATAGTTGTGAGGCCTGGCAAAGGCCCCAGGTTGAGGTCTAGTACTGTAGTAATAAACTAGACGAAGGATCCATCTCACCCCATTGGCCGTGTTACTGTTATAGAATATTTTTAACCTGTAAATATAAATAACTAAATAAATTTTTTATAATCATGGCTCAAATTTGAAAAACTAAATGAGGTATAAACAATAATGTTATATATATATATATCTCTGCCGATGAAGTTGTCAATTCCTATTGGTGTGAATGTTAACCTAGCCGCAACAAGGAGTGTTCGTCTGGGATTTGAAAATCTGTAGGGGTTTGAAGTTCTGATTAATGGAAAAAATGTTGTCTTTATATGATTCAAGTCGTTGCTTTTTTCTCAAAAAAGTATCTACTTTAATTTTTGTCGCATGGTTACAAAATTTCTATCAAGCATTCCTTGAAATTTATGCTTTTATGTTCTCGATTATGCACACATAATAATACCCCTTTAAGCTTTTAGAGAGACAAGAAAATTGCCTTTAAGATTTTTCTTACCAAGTACAATCCAAAACACATTCGATCATGTTAGATGTGTATTTGACTGTAATAAAATCTAATTCATATCGCTTAGAACATATACACTTACAAATTAATTAGAATACAAGATATTAATTATATCTTGTTTGTCATAGTCAGATTTTCGCCTCACCTTCTCTAGTAGAACAATTTTATATAGTATATTTATTCATTAAACGCACCCAATAATAACATCAATTTGTCTAACTCTGACGACCACCGGAAAAATGCAGT
>Ga0325411_1000552_pt1 | contig 39584 bp, 29 predicted proteins | sample PopdelMetagenome_13_FD_206181 | JGI IMG/M metagenome (GOLD analysis project Ga0325411, IMG submission 206181) | Populus deltoides microbial communities from Bellville, Georgia, United States - Xylem-PdIQD-R4 | ecosystem: Host-associated > Plants > Phyllosphere > Stem > Wood/Secondary xylem...
AATAATAAAAAATTATTATAAAATTATAATCAAGTCATAGAAGTTAAGGCTAATAAATTTTAATAATAAAGGTAATAGAGTAATTAAATGATTTATTAAAAAATCAAAATTATTATAAGATTTCTGGATTAAAAGTTTTTATTGTTAATTTTGTTTTAAGGGTAATATGATAAGTGTACTTTATAAAAATTAAAAAAATATTGTTGCCCCTTGACAAATAAAAAATGATGAATTAACTATATGCAAATATCATTTTATCCCTTAAACAAAGCCTTATAAATAAAAATAAAGAATAAAATAATAATTTTATTGTAATCAAGATATATTTTTACCGTGGATTGGGGTTCAATAGTTTTTTTAGTTAATACGGTTAGTTCGTGGACAGCAATGCGTCACCAATCAACAGCAGAGGTCAAACTGCAGCCTTAACTGTCTCGAAAGTCATTTATTTAAACTGAAATTTAGGGAAAAAAACTGTAATTATAATATAAATAAATGAACAAGAAAGGGTTATCGATTTTAATGCGAGCTAAAATGAGACCCAATAATGACCCATCAAAGCTCTCTCCTTTCTCGCCTACTCTATCTGTAAGTAATTTTGATTTTTTTTTAAAATTTATTGAGAATTTTGTTTTTAATTATCGTTAAGTATTGCAAATACTTAATTTATTTGTTTCAAAAACAGAATGGGATTAACCAAATGATGACTGATCCTCCAAGAAATCAACGGTCTACTGATGATTCACGCAGCAACTTCAGTGCTTCTGGGAATCATTACGAGAGGTCTTAATTTTATTTATTTTGATGTTGATTTATTGTTTTTTTATTTTTATTTTTAGTGGGATATGATTGTTTTATTTATTTATTTATTTATTATGTTGATTTTTTGTTTATTATTATTAGTGGGATTCGATTGTTTTTTTATAATTTAAATTTTTTTTTTGTTATTAATTTATATTATCACATTGATTTATAGGAATTTTGATATAGTGAAGGACTCCATGGGCTTGGCGATATCGCTGAACAAAACTGAATCTTTGGATGTTGTACTTGATGATTTCTCACAGGTAGATATAGATATATAAAATTAAGAAATTTGTGATCAGTGTTTTTGTTTGATGTACTGATTTGAGGATTGTAAACTGTGTGTGTGTGACTTTTAGGGTTATTTTAGTCTTTCGAATGAAAATCGGAAGAAATTGGTGATTGTGCTTGCAAAAGAGTATGATCTTAATAGGATTCAAGTTCGTGAATTATTGAAGCAATATCTTGGACTTGAGCTTCGTAGTGGTGAGGTTTTTGTTGGATGTGTTACTGTTGTCATGTTTGTGTTGAGGTTTGTATGGATGTTTTGTGAGATTGACGGGTGTAGATGTTTTGAGTTTCAGGTAACGAAGGTGAATTGAGTAATGTGGATGACGAGAACATGTTTTCTGCTTTCTATTGGATTGAGAGAAACTTGAGACAAGCTCTTAAGCCAACGTACAATGTTCTTTTTGAACGACTTAATAACTATACTGGGGGATTGAAGTTCTTGTCACTTCTTCGAGCAGATATTTTGTCTTTTCTTGGGTAAGGTTATGGCTTTTTCTGCATATTTGCATGGATTTTCTGTTTTGATTTCGATGTGCTCGGCATGACTCGAGTCATTGGAAACATATATTTATTAGAAACTTAGATGGAAAAATGGAAGAGAGAACGATTTTGTTTACCAACTTTAATATTTTTGCTTCTCATTTTGATTGTCTTTTGAGTTTTTAGATGTCTGTGTGTAGAAGTAGCCACAAACACTGTTGTCAAAGTGCTGCAGCTTCTACCTTTTGATGCATTAATGTTGCACTTCCATCAGTCTTACACAATTTCATTCTCCATCCAATGAATTGGTTCTTTTTACAAGGTCTTGCAAATTAATTGACAGTCAGAATGCGTCATTTTTTTTCTTGAAGAACTTTTACCGATCATTATTGTTAGTTTGTTACTGCTGGCATTAAGTTTTAATATATGCTAAATTAGTAGTATACCGATAGCAATATATGGTGATGGAATTCAGAATTTCATTAGTTGATTCTTTCTGTGTGCAGAGAGGAAAATATTGCCTCGTTGCGAGCATTAGATTCCTGCTTAAAGGAGAAACTTAGTACTTGGCTTAGTCCAGCTGTGTTGGAGCTTCATCAGATTACGTGGGATGATTCTGCTTCTTTGCTGGAGAAAATTGTGACTTATGAGGTATGTTTCTTTAAACTGTCTTGCACTACTCATGGATCTAATTGTTTCCTTGTCTGGGCTGTGTATATTCTAATAGTGCTGTTTTGTCCAGGCAGTGCATCCAATCAGCAATCTTTTGGATCTTAAAAGAAGGTTGGGTGTTGGCCGCCGTTGTTTTGGATATTTCCATCCAGCAATACCAGGTTAGCAAACTTTCACTGCATGCATGGACAGTGCAGTTCATTATCCTTTTACCTAACCATTTGGTTAATGTTATTCATACATGTGATAGAAAGTTTGTACCTCAAAGCCTTGGTGCAATTATCTGGCTTCCATTCAAATTGATGTAGTAAATGTTCGATAAACTGTTTCATATCCTGCACATGTCATTGAGAATTTTTTGATGGAGATTAACCTCACCAATGCGAGAAAGGCAGATACCTCGCAAATAAAAATGGTGTTGATTAGCGTCTTTATCAGTAAATTTGGAGTGCATTTATTGAGTTAAGATCTTAAATCTGTCACGAGCAAATTATAAAAAATGTTTACCAGAAATCACAGACTTGATTAACAAATAATGAATTGGAGTTATAGATTACTTCTACTTTTTTTTTTAAAAAAAATATTTCAACAGAATTTTTAACTATTTATTTGCTGTGGTCTAAATCTTGAAATTCTTTTAGGCGAGCCCCTTATTTTCATAGAAGTTGCGCTTCTGAAGAATGTGGCTCAGACAATACAGGTTCATTTCACAAATTGAAATTTGTATTTTTTTTAGGGCATTGCTGACAGTTTCTTAAAATCTAACAGGAAGTTTTGTTGGATGTTCCTCCCATACCTGAACATGAGGCTGCTTGTGCATTATTTTATTCTATATCATCAACTCAGGTAAGAATAATTACTTCTACCTATTCTCTCTTTGTTTCAGATTGAAGGCATGTGTGGTTGCAAAGATTTGGTTTGACAAGCAATGTGATGGTTGATTATCAATTAGGGAATGTATAAAGTCAAATAACCTACCACACCATGTATTTCTGCTCCCTTTTTGCTTGAGCCTTTGCCTTTAGTTGAACTATACTTTCCAGAATATTTTTGGTGAGAGCAACTGCATTATTTTATACCTGCCCTGGCCTTACAAGGAAGCTTATTCTTCTTTTCCACTGATGAGCCCTGTAGCAATTGCTGTTTTTTGTTTACCACATGGGCCTTTTACTGATGAGGATATAGACGTGGCAGTTGTAAAATAAAGTGTTTTTTGGTGTAAATACAGTGTTTTTTGGTGTGCACTCGTATTTACTTGTGACAGCTATTGTTTATCCATAACAGAGTGTTGAACAACAAACTTTGATTATCTGCTTCCTTTTTACCTGATTACATACTTACAGAAAGTTAACAGCCTGGCTTGGCAGGGATCAATCTAGGGAAGTTTCTTATTAAACGCATGATTACATTGGTGAAAAGAGATATGCCACAAATATCTGTAAGTATTTTTTCACTCTCGATCTTATAAAATTAAAAAACTGGTATCTTTATTGAACAAACTTTCCTGTAAGCATTGTTGCTTCATTCGGTTGAAACATGAAATGTTTTTTTTTTTTTTTTTTTTTTTTTTTTTTTTTTTTTTTTTTTGAAAAATTTTTTTTTTTTTTTTTTTTTTTTTTTTTTTTTTTTTTTTTTTTAGCTTTGGAGCTTGCACACATGAATATTCATGGAGATTCCCACTCTTCTTTTTGGTACTCTTCTTTTTAGGCATTAGTCTTGAATTCAACAGCTCTTGAGTTCTTAGTTTCTGTAGCTTTATGTTTCAAATTAAAGTTTTAAGCTTCCTGGACATTTGTTAATGATTTTTCTTTCTTCGGCTTGGTGCACGAGTCTAGGTTAATGGTTTTTGATATCAGGCATGCTCTTGGATCCAAGGATTAAGTCACTGGTCAAAGTCATGAATTTGTTACCAGTTCAATTTATTATGCACCTTCATTTTTAGGATCATATTGCCTTTCCAAGGACTGAATTGAGTGTTTAACTTAATTCAGTATGTTTATATGCTGTCTGGGTTTGCTTTATCTCGCTTCATCAGCTTAAGAATTGGAAGGACCTTATATTTCTTCTTCTTTTAGGTGGTTGGGGCAAATTTTGCTGAAACTTTCCTCTTATCCAAGTAATTTGAGATGTTTGTGTACTGTCAAATCTCTTTAATGAGAATTCAAAGTGTAGTCCCTCTTTCTTAAATTGAAATCTTGAATTTGTTGAAGTTTTCTCCTTTGCTAAGATTTGATTACTTGGAATTTGCTATAGCTGTTATGTATAGTTTAGAGTTTCTCAGGTGCGTACAGATAATTGCTGCATTCTGGTAGAAGTTTCTCTTATTTTATTTGTAATCCATTGAGTTTCAGGAAGAAGCCTATGCCTTGAAATTTTAATTAATTGGGCATTGAAACATTTGGATCTGGGAAATGGGGGCTTCAAACTCTAAAACAGAAGAAGATAAGGTTTTGCAGCTTTGTCGTGAAAGAAAGAGATTTGTTAGGCGAGCACTTGATGGCAGGTGCTCACTAGCAGCTGCTCATATTATGTATATTCAGTCACTGAGAAGTACAGGAACTGCTATTAGGAAGTTCGTTGAACCTGAAGTTCTGTTTGAATCTTCTTTGTACACCTCCACTAATGCAACGCCAGAGCCACTTGCTTTGACTGAGAAGTCTATTTCCCATTTCTCAGTCTCCTCTCCATCTTTATCTCACCCTGTTGATGCAGCTGAAAACCTTTCTCCATCACCATCTCCTCCCAGCTCAAGTCGGATTCAGGCACATCATATGAAATTTTGGGGCTTTTCTTCTAAAAAAGTTGAAGAGAAATCTCCTGTAGTTGTTACAGGGACAGTAACCTCATCCAGTACCCCCCAAAATACCACACCTCGTTCCACTGAAAAACATGGAACATCACAGTTTGAAGATTCATCAGTCCCACCAGGGATTCAACAATGGGATTACTTTGAACTTTTTCACCCGATTGACCAGCAATTTTCTTTCCAAGATGCAAGGCAAATGAACCATGGGTTGGACAGTGCTGATGATTTAAGAAGGCTCAGGGAAGAGGAAGGAATTCCTGAGCTGGAAGTTGAAGAAGAGAAAGCTTCGATTCATGAAAGTGCCGAGACAGAGGGTTCAGAAGATGAATTTGATGACCCTCCTGCAGAGACTTTGGTTCGAAGTTTTGAAAATCTTAATAGGGTAAATGATCATGTTGCCCCTAGTGCCTCGCCAACCATGCCTTCTGCAGGGAGTGCAGCTTCAGAAACAGAGTTATTGAATGGGGAGAAAGGTAACTCTCCTGGTTTGTCACCATTAAGAACTCCATTGTCAGCAGTTGCTATTTCAGCTGACAAAAAGAAAACACCAATGAAGGAAGATCGATCAGCAAATAAGGTTTCCCCTAAGGACTTCTTTTCAAGCATGAAAGATATTGAATCTCTCTTTATAAAAGCTTCTGAATCTGGGAAAGAAGTTCCAAGGATGCTTGAAGCCAATAAATTGCATTTCCGTCCATTAGCCCCTGGAAAAGAAAGTATGGCCTCTCTCTCTCTCTCTGAACCTATTATTTTCGGGAAATAATATTTTTCAAGTTTTTTTTATTCTCTTATCATTTCTTAGCAGCTGTGATGTAATTAGAGGACGTGTATGTTTACGTGGTCTTGGAGAATATAATCAAACATTTTTCATATGTCATCGTTTATTTAGTATTTAAAGGACAGAGTGACTGACCCAGGTTGGTTTTCTAGGATGGGGCTTATTGGTTTATGATTGATTTGAAGACTTTATTGTAGAAAGTTGATTAGGACTTTTGGCTTTTTGTTGAAGATCAATAACTACGTATCAATTTCATTTTAAAAACACCTTGAAATTACTCTATTTTCTACTATTGCAGATGGATCTCTGACATCTACCTTCTTCAAGGCCTGTTTTTCTTGTGGGGAAGACCCTAGTCAACTGCAAGAAGGTAGCTCCCTTTAGTTTAATACTAATTATTTTCCCCCCTTCCGTTTAGTAATGGTCTCATGTTGTGGTCGGATTGATGTGGGCATTGCTTTTGGAATGTCCATCATGAATGCATATTGTGTAAAGTTTGCGTGATTGAGTGATTCATCTTAATTTATCCCTAAGTTCTGATTTACTGAAGCAAATTCTACTTAATATATCACTATGTTGCTGGACTTTTCTTTTACGAAATACAAGTCCTTTCAGCCACTACGTTCTCTTGTTGAAAAAGGAAAGCAAAGAAAAGAAGAAACACATTGAAGTTTTTCAATAGAATATTTTTTTGAGGATTGGTTTTTTGTTACCGTTTTATTCAGGATTGTGTGGTCAGCTGTGATGTAAAATTTATAATTGTTGTTAAAAAAACCTTACAGAGAACAGTATCATAAGACAATTAACAAAAGGTTCCTTTATTACTTGCTAATTCTTTCTGCTTTTTACTTAGAGCCTGCCCAAAAGGATGTGAAGTACTTAACTTGGCATAGGACGACATCGTCACGGTCATCTTCATCCAGGAATCCTCTTGGATTAAATGCCAAGGATGATTCAGATGATCAGGCTGGCAATCTTTTTGATAATTTTTGTATGATCTCCGGCAGTCATGCTTCTACCTTAGACAGGCTATATGCGTGGGAGAGGAAACTTTATGATGAAGTGAAGGTATTGTGGTTTCTTAAAGAAAATATAGTATTGATATTACCTCCGTTCATGTGTTTTGCCTTATTTTCATATGATAGTAAATGCGGTTTACTTGTTTTGCCAACTTCACATGAGACCAGAAAATTGCACGAAGATCTGTTGTAAATGATTGCATTCCAGCAGTTTATCCCTTTTTACTATTAGGGATCTGTTTTTGAAGATGGATGTTTAATTCTAACTGTGTCTCGCTCACTCACATGGTGTAAGAAATCAAAATGGATGTTTTGATGCACATGGTGTAGGAATCAAAAGTAAATATCTAAATAATTAGTTTCAAAGGGAAACATTCCTTCATCACATTCATTCTTGCTATGTCATCTGTTACAGATTTTGTTACTCCCTTTCTTATGGAAGCCTCCACCTTTCTTTTCACTCTATCCTCTGATTGTCTATCCAATATTGATTAATTTAGTGATTATAATGGTCAAACGGTCCCGATATAAATTACTGGTGATAAAGAAAAAATATTGACTGACTTAATTTTTTGTTCAAATAGGATATAACTTAGGAAAAGGAACATTTTAGTGGTGATGTGTCACTGCATTATTTGTTGTTCATAAGCCTTGTTCTCTGTCAATCTTAGCAAACACTCCTATGGAATCTATGTACATCACCTCAGTTGTCTATATTGATTTTGAAATTAACGAGAGACATTAAAATCTGACATTGCAACAAAGAAAATTTAGAAAGTTCTTCACAGGTTAATAGTATTTCCTCCAAATTTCAGGCTAGTGAGATGCTCAGAAGGGAGTATGACATGCGCTGTAGAACTTTAAGACAACTGGAATCCAGTGGAAAAAGTCTCCATAATATCAAAATTGATAAAACTCGTGCTGTTGTTAAAGATCTGCACTCGAGAATCAGAGTTGCCCTTCACAGAATTGATTCCATATCAAAGAGGATTGAGGAATTACGGGACAAAGAGCTCCAGCCACAACTTGAGGAATTAATTGAAGGGTATGTATTTTTATGTTCCATTACTTAAAATCAAGAGGTGACTGGAAGTTGACTGAATCAGTTGAACTGTAATTTGATTTTGGCATATTCAACATCACCTCACTTTCTTCCTGTGCAACTTATTGTTGTAAGAGGCTCCACATGACTATATATTGCTAAACTCCGTCACATGTCATTGCTGCATTAAAAACCAAGCATGATATCATTATGACATTAAGAATTAAGCATGGTATTGAAAGGTTGGCTCAAGTTTAATATTAGATCTAGCACACCCATAGAGAACTTTCAACCTACGCATTGCCTCAAGTAATATTTACTGGAAATGAATAAACTAAAAAGTAATCGCAATATAATGGTAATGGTTGGGTTCTTTTTTTGGCAAATTCAATAATGCGTCTGATCCAGATGAATTTCATGCAAAAATCATATCTGTTTCCCTGATTATGGAAGAGGACTAGTCCTTGCCATGGGAATAATTAAGCTGGTTGTCCGAGAGAGAATTATGCATATAGTTTCAGTGAATAATTTACTCTGGTTTTCACTCTCTCCACTGACCGCAGGCTGAGTCGGATGTGGGAAGTGATGTTTGAATGCCACAAGCTTCAGCTCAACATCATTACAGTAGCATTCAACAATGGTAACGCCAAATTCTCTATACAGTCAGAGTCACATCGGCAGGTTACTGTCCATCTCGAAAAAGAACTAAGCTCTCTATCTTCAAGCTTTACAAAGTGGATTGAGGCTCAGATGTCTTACCTGGAGGTTATAAACAGTTGGCTTTTTAAATGTGTCTTTTTTACACAAAAACCTACCAAGAGAAAAAGCAGGAGGCAAACGCCCCCTTCGATGGCCTTAAGATCAAATGGCCCTCCTGTATATGCCACCTGTGGTGCCTGGTTGGACGGTCTTAATGACTTGCCTGTAAAGGAAGTTGCAGAATCTGTAAGGCTTTTAGCAGCTGAAACTGCTCACTTTTTGCCACGCCAAGAGAAGAACCAAGGGAAGAAATCTAAATTCTCATCATGGAAGGCTGATAACGGAAGTGAATCAGCAGTTAACATGTTGAGAGATGAGGCCTCAGAGGATTTTATTTTAGGTTTTGAGCATTTTCGATCAAGCTTGGAGGGATTTCTTGGCCAGTTGAACAACTTTGCTGAGAAATCTGTCGAGATGTATGCAAAACTTGAAAAGGAAATCCATGGTGCCAAGAGTAATTATGAAAGAGTGATGTCCCAACAGCAAGTTGTTTGATTGGAAAAGAGAGCTTGGTTACAGAGAAGAGGGAGCAATTTTGTTGCGTTGTATCACCATGACAGTGAGAAACTCTGGGAGGCAAGGCATATCAGATAGAGCTCTCGATTGGATACCGTATTTGTACATGAGGAAAGGAATAAAAGGGTGCTTAGTGGCTGTTTGTGGTTAAATCAAAGCAGAAAATAAGGAGGCCGGTAAAAATTTATAGTGAAATTAAAGATGTTTTAAAGGGGTGGTTTTGTATTTCAAAAGCTGTGCTATGAAGAAAATGTTGTTCTTCAATGTAAGAGGATCTGTATAGTCTCTTCTCTTCTCCTTTTTTTTTTTTTTTGTTTTTCTTTAGTAATTAATAATTATTATCAGAATTCAGATAAAATCCCTCCCCATTTTTCTCATCGTCTTGATTATATGCTATATAATGCATTCAATGTAGTAATCATTTGGATTTATATTTTCCTGTTTCTCTATGTCACTGTGTGTATGGTTTCAGTTCTTGTATTGATCCCCATCACTAAAAACTGGTATGATATGGCACTGAACTGGATTCTGACTTATGTTTCATGCATTTGGATTCGGTTTATCTGCAGGAGTTCCTGGGGTTTTCTTGGTAGTTTTGTGTTTTCTTCCTGTTACTCCGGCGGGTAGTATTTTTAGGTTTTGTTCAAAGTCGCAGACAAGTTAACTCAGATAGATTGATATGATGTATGAAAAAATTAAAATGATATTGTTTTTTTAATATTTTTTTATATCAACATTAAGGTTTCAGAACATATCAGAAAACAAATCTCTACTTCATTCAAGCCAAATAAGCAACCTGGTGGATGAAGTTGGTAATAATAACAACAGAAAGAAAACCCTATCTAGCAAGGAAAAAGAAGAGAGTGAACATAAAAAAAGAAGAAAAAAATCATCATAAGAACAAGTCATCAAAAAACAAAGAAAAAGGAGGCGCCGCTCCAACCTAACACTAAGATCATTTCAAGCTTCAACGCAAGCTGACATTCATAGGTGTGATTGTTCACACAAAAGACTTGAAATCCAGGCAGAAGGTGTCTTTGCCTTTACGTTGTTGGCATCGCTAATTATTTTCTTCGACGAAAAAATCCCACATTTTATCACACAAATTTATTTATTTTTTCCCTCGTAAATAAGAGCCAGGTCCCACACACACCCTTTATCAATATTTCAAACCTTGATTAATGGCTAGGTGTCTACATCAGAGAAATAGAATTGAAATGAGAAAAATAAATATATAAGCCAAAATTAATATGAGAAAGAGAGTTCAAGCAGACGAGGCCGCCATCTTGCTTGTATTCTTGGTACTTGTTTCCTGCTTGAAAGAACATTCATGTCACTACAAGTGAAAGGGCATTAGGCCTTGCACTTGCTTCAATAGATAAATACAAACACGCTCTTCCAAACTCTGAACTGGTCCAAATTGTGGCACGCATGAATTACAGAAACTTAGATTGTTCAACGTAGAACTTGTCCAGATTGAATCCAGCTCACTCATTTTGGACCCACCTGTTTTTGGACATTTTCTTTATTGTCAGATTTATTCCTGATTACAAAAAAAAAAAAAAAATAGTGATAAATGCATCTCTCTTCGCTGTCCATTCTCAAATCCCAGCTTACATGGATAGTGTTGAGATCTTATCTAGAAATGGTGTAAAGGTTATTATTTAAAATATTTTTTTATTGAAATAATATTTTTATTATTATTTTTTAAAAATAATATCAGTACATCAAATCAATTTAAAAATATTAAAAAAAATAATAGAACTTTATAGAATATTTTAAACTTATTTACCTCAATAAATCAGCTAGAAATCATCTTTATAGGACTTTATTTTTTTTATGTCAAAGGGATTAAGCCAAAACAAATATAATATTATGCCACAAAATGGAGTCCATCAATCCGTTACGTGCATACCACTAGCTTGAATCACCAATAAAATAATTTACAAGAGAATAAATTCATGGTATATATATCTTTAATTCTGAAATATTTGTTCCATTAATTTGTAATATGTATACCGCTACTACTAGAATCACAATCTCATTAAAAAAAAATTAATTAATATATAAAAAAGAAAAAAAAAGATCCTACACTACCACAAATCCACACCATAATCACAACCTTTAGACCCAATCTTCGCAGAAGCCGTTAACTTATCCACCGTCAAATCACAGTCAACTTTGACAGTAATCTTCCATGTCTTAACAGACCCAACCTTAAACTTGACCGGAGCCCTCAAAGCCAGATTAAACGGCACAGTTCCTTTACTAACCCCGTTGACTAAAGCCGTACGAACACCGCTCGTTAACTCAATAGCAGATCCCTTTAACGACGTTACAAACACCGTCACATTGTTTTTCTCTTGGTAGAAGACAGGTAACGATCCCGTAGCCATTTTAACGCCGTCGTTATAAACATTAACGGAACTTCCTTTTTCGTAATAAATTCCAATTTTATTGTTAGGGTTATTAGCTCTCACAGTAACGTTAAATTCCGGAGAGATCGGTCCTGATGACGTCAGATTTAACCCCGAAATGGAGACACGCTCGATTGAATAATCCGGCGACTCGGGTCGGAAAACGAGGTAGAGGATAGCTGCAGCGAGGCCGACGAGGAAGAGGAAGGCAGCGAGGAATGAGAGGAACCAGCAGATACAACAGCAGCAATGGCTGCGGCGGGGCTTGCGGCGGGAGAGACGTTCAAAGCGTTGAGCATTTTCCGGTGGCGGAACTCGGTAGACTTGGTCTTTAGGGATCTGGATGACGTAAGTTCCTGGTGGTGGTTGGACCGGTTTCTCTGACTGAGGCCCGGCAAGTTTCTTCGGTGACTCTGGGTGATGTGCTTGATCCTCCTCTTCCTGGGATGGCGGCGGCGGCGGCGGCGGCTTGAGCTCGGTAGTCTGTGGTGGTGAGTCATCACGAGGATGAACTCGGTCGGCCATTGTTGCTGTCGACGGTGATAGAGTCAGTGTGTTGAGACCACCACTGCTCTGTGCCTGTAACCGATAAAGAATGAAACAGAGATTTAAGTTAGGGACTTGGCTATGTCATGTTTGGTGTCTTAAATAGGAGTGTCTGACACATGAGACCGCGTGAGAGATTATCTATAGGGGTAAATGCGGTATTTTCACAATATAAAGGCCAAAACAAAAGAGCGTGTAACGTTACCGCGTGAGGGATTTGAGGGTAAAGCTGGAAATTTGTATTTTTGCTGAGTGTTTTCTTCTTAATTCGAGAGAGAGAATAATATATAATTTTCGAACAGTAACAGCCTTCATTGTGTAGGAAAAAAAATCAAACCTCAAATTTAACGCCAGCTATTAAGGTAGTTTTAATGTTATATTCAAAAAAAAAAAACTTGTATCAGCTGTACTGTAAGAGAATTTTTATTTTTCATTTGAATTATTTATTAAATACAGTTAATGATATATTAAATATCCGTGTGTTCCTCGTATGATCCTTGCCAGAGGAGGAAACTGAAAGAGAGTTTTCATCAAATTTTTTACAAGTATTTAAAAAAAAATATATTATTTTTTATTTTAAATTATTATTTTTTTATATGTTTTCATATTATTTTGATTTTTCTAGTCTCAAAAATAATTAAAGACACGTGTGAGAAACACACATATAATCAATTATATTGTTAATTATATTTAATGGAATGCTTCAATTGAGAAATAAAAATTCTTTGTCGTTTAATTGATAAAGAAAATATTTGAATGTGTAATTGAGATTGTCCCAATAATTAGATGATAAATTTGAAGTTCGCCTTGAAAGAAATCACGTTGTGTTGATAGGAGTCACGGGGCATTTTTTTCTCTCCATTTTTCGGTAAATAATATTAATGGAAGTTTTGGTGATGCCCTCAGAACTCGTATGACAGGAAAATCATTTTAATTTGCAAAGAGAGTTTAATTTATTGTAGAAATAATAATAAAAAAAAACAAAGTAGAAATTAAGGTACCCAAAAACAAATGACAAGAATTTTTTTTTTTTTTGGATTCGAGGAAACCCCACTTCCCAGAAAGCGCATTTTGTGGGCTCAGGTGAGCGAGTAAAACCCCGGCTGTCCCAGACTCTTATAAGAGGTGCACATCCTAACTCGAACTCGAGATCTGCTGTACAGATCTCAAGCCCCTTTGTCATTATGCTATGTCTATTGAGAACGACAAGAAATTATTGCACACGCATCAACACATATTAGTTAATTTAATGTTATTTTTATATAAATTAATTAAAGACACGTGTGAAGAAAAAAGACATCAGTTTGATTTCACGTCCAAACATTAATCAAGCCAATCATGTCAATATCAATAATAAGAAAAAACAAAATTAATACTATATATCATTTTAATTAAAACAGTTGGTCTCGCGCGTGATCAATGAATTGAACCGATAATTTAGTAATTTAAATCTCATTCAGGTTAGTGTTCTAATAACAATGTAAAATGATGAGGTAATTTCATTCTCCAAAAATACATAAAAATCCACTCTCTCTTGCTTGCTTACTCTCTCTCTAGACGGTGCGGGACAGTTCATTCTCCGATGTCAAGAAGATTGGAAAGCGGCTGATCAGAAGTCGAAAGGGTCAAGGTTCAGGAAGGAAATCATGCACTATCCTTCCTTCCAAGGTGCAAGTGATAATTTTATTTAGTTCGTAAATAAATCGTGAATATCACTTCTCCATTTTAATTAATTTTTGCTGTAGAATTAATTTGCTTGCTAGTTGGCACACACAGTATTTGAAAGGGACACGCTGTTTAATTTGGAGGGGAAGACCAGACTAGCCTCTCTCTTTTTTAATTATTTAATATCGTTGAGAAAATATGGAGGTAAGAGGAAAGGGTCTTTGTGTCATCGTCAATTAATGGTTTCGACGAGGGTCTAGCAAGGTAGCTTGGAAAATAAGATATCTGCCTGCTCTAGCCAGGAAAACGCAATGGGGCAGGTAGCTTAAGACTGCGTTCAAGAACAAGCAGCCATGTAAAATCCCTTTCCTTGACTAATTAATGCAAACCAAAAGCCACCCTTCAACGATTCTTTCCACGCCAACCTAAACATAAATCGCTTTGTGCAGAAGAAACATGAGAAAATTGTTGCATGGTTTCTTTATTTATTTATCTCCAAAGCTCATGATGATACACACACACACACACACACACACTCTAGGTTGCAATAAAACAGGTAGTCTTCTTGCATGTCGTCCATCGAGTGTTATCTTTGAACCCTTTTAACCAAGCCAGTAACCCTCCCATGCTTGGATTGATGCAACAAGGGACGTAATTCTTTTTTATGATAATGTATCATGATCCACACTACCGTCTGGATATTGTGATTTTCGAGCTTTTTCTTTCTGGGGTATTGAGAGTTTTTTTAAGCTGCTGCTGCTGCTAGCGATAACATTTTTTCCTTTTCCTTTGATAATATTCTTTTAATAATCTCAGATTAAGACTTAAGGCCTCTAGACTTGACGTTTTTTGTTCAGTAACATCTGGTTCATCTGGTTTTCTTACCTTTCTGGGTTTTTTTTAACAATTTATGATTTTTTTTTTACTCTTATGGAATATTCATTTCATAAATGTAGATAGATTGCAAACGATTTGATGAACAAAGTTGTTTAATAAGAGAAAAGGAATTAATGCCTCTGATGCAGCAGAACTACCAGCAGTTATCGATCGCTATGTATAGGATTAGTTTAATTATGGCTCTTTTTTCTTATACTAGTTATCTTTTGAAGAGAAACCATCTAGATGATTATTTTTTAATGGCCGATAATTCACCATTAGAGATACAAGCCGTTTGGTGGGAATCATATATATATATTTTTTAATACCAACTTGAAGCAGTTGATGAATTTTGTGAGATTAGGTGTTTACTAAATAATTAAATTGTTAGAATGGTTCATGGTGATGATGATAACCAAGTGAAAATGATGGTTTTTGAGCGTGTCAAAGGCTGCCGCGGTCTGCTTCACCTGTGTTTTCCCCTTTTTTCCTGTCATCTTCTTGCTCGCTTGTTTTTACTTCCATCATTTCTATACTTTGGAAAGTGAACTTTCGTTCTCGCCGGCTTGCAATAAGAGCTTCTTGATAATTAATTAGATATTCAATTGTGCTGATAAATTTCAGATGCCTAGCTAGCTATTTTGTTGCCATAGATTGACGTCTGTATAACAGTTAAGAGTAAATGTTTTTTTGTTTCTGTTTTTCAATATTGAAATTAGGTTTTTAATTTCTTGTTAGATTTTAAGCATGCCATTCACCACCATCAAATTGGGATAAATATAGAATTGGATTGATGCATTAGAAGCTTTTATTTATTTATCTATTCAAATACATGGTAGAATTAAATTCATTCTAGAAATTAAATAAAAAAAACAAAATTATTTATCAACTCATGTGTCTTTAGATCAACTCAAATTAATTGTTTTTATTAAAACAAAATCGTTTTGTTATTTTAAAAAATTCATTAATATTAATATGATCAGATTTAAACCAAGTTTAACTAGGCCAACCAAATTATTAAAAACCTTGTCAAATTAATCAAATTTAACTGGGTTAATACTATTTTTATATTAACTTCATGCTATGGATTATGAATTTTTCAAGTCATGCTGCCACGTAGATTTGGATTTAATACCTATGATAGAATTAACAGATTCACAAAGGAACGCCATTAGCTCTCCAAATGTTTCATGAATGGTTTGAATATGGATGCCATAATAACTTCGACAAAAACATAAGGGCAGCTCACTTGTTTTGTGCAGACTGAACTCTACGCTCAAGCCAAAATTTCTCAACTCTCCTCGAGTCTTTGGATAAAATGAAGATAACATCTCTTGAATTAAATAAGTTGAATTGGTGGAACTTGTCACATCTGTATTTGATTTAAAATATTTACTATGATATTACTTTTTTAATGTATTGTGGCACGGTTAGTGACATGATATAATTTTAATGTATTTTATCAGATTGATCTGATAACACAATGACCAGGCCCTATTCCGGGTCAATTCTCGAGCTGAGCTCATGAGATGGGAAGCCTGCACAACAATCTTAACTATTGCAATAGGATTTTTAGCACTAAAATGGAAGTCTGTAGTGAGATCCAAAATAATTTCCATAATCTGTTCGAAGGCTAAACGTTGAGATAAAAAAGTTTCGAAAAACTGGAGTTGATATTCCCAAAATGAAAATGTGTTTCATGACAAAATAATTTCATTACTGTACAGTTCGAGTTCCATTGGCTCTGAGAAACGTAACATGATAGACACCTGATGGCTAAAACTCGAATGCAATAAAGATACATATGTTGTCAGTTTATAACAACACCCAAAGCATGATACCAGAAAAGGATAGCTCAAAGGCCGATGAGTTTCCTATTCAAATGCTCCCCTGAGAAATCTCCATGTCCTTGGTGATCATGATCATGATCATGAAAAATAAGAGTCAAGATTCCCACCAAACATAGAACCGAACCAACAAGAAGTTTGTCGTATCGCTCAACCCAGTGAAACTTCAGCTGGCTGGCACCGTAGAATGATAGAGCCACAAGAGATGTCATCACAGTTATTGTGCTGCCAACAAAAAATGATCCAGTGTCAATCAATCTTTATATCACGGCAAATAAACCTACATGGTTTTGACTATTGCACAACTTAACATTCAGAACGGCAACCAAGGAAAGATAAGAGAACGGTTTATCCAACTGTTTATTATCAAATATAAGAATTCCCACACAAATTAAACAAATAAACTTAGAGTGAATGTAACTTTCATATTCTGGACTTCTTTTTCCTCAAGCAAATTCCATGCAATTAATTTATGTTTCTAGTAAAGATGGAGAGCCCAATAACGTGGTCTTTTAAACAGGAAATCCAGCAATCCAAACACTTAAGTTTAGCTACCTGCTTCTAATTAATGGCTTCTAATTAATGGAAGATACAACGACCCAACTCAACTAAATCTTTACTACCCAGATCTGGTTTAAGAAAAGACACAATCTCAGTAAGCCATTTGAATATGATTTCAAATAGTCTGGTTTAATTTTGGGACTCTTCATATAACCATAAAAGGAATGCAGGAACAGTAAATAAACACAGAGAGAGAAATTATTCTGCACCTGATAGTGGATGATTAGACATCTATACCAGTAAAATGCACAAAAACTAATCCAAGCACCGATAAAAACTTCTGCATATTCATGTTAATAGTTTTGGACATGATTATTACACCAGAAAGCATCAAAAGGAGACTCCAATAAGAAATAAGAAATAAATAAAACCGGCAACCAGCAAATATGCAGACACGGGTTCATTGATCATATTTTTATCCCTACCAAGATGAGCAGAGGCATATTTAAGTATAAAACTCCACAATAAGCAAAATAACTACCCAAAATGCAGAATGGACATAACATTGATACCTGAACAGCAGCACAATAATGGCAAGCACCATCATGGAGGATGAATTCCCAACAGCAAGAAAAACAGGGAGAGTTGTTGCACAAGGAGATAACGCAGGAACAAGGACAAGCCCTGCAACGGCCATTTTCTCCATAGGCTGGTTATGAGAATGACTATGCCCTCCTTTCCCAGACAGAAACAGTATCATATAACAACCACCAAGAATTATAAGCAAAAGCGAAGCAAGTTTGTGAACTGTTTCTTCACCAGCAATAGTATTCGCCATAGTAATTGCTGTTATACCAAGAAGTGAAGTAGATAGCACATGCAAAACTGCCCCAAATGCAGCTGCATAAGAAAACAAGAGCAATAATGATAACTACCACAGGCATGGCAACACCAATATTGTAACATAATACATCATGAGCCTATGAATCAGGAAATTTTTTAATTTCCAATACAAATCTGAATCTAGAATAGAACCAATGAAGTTGATCTCAAAACATCAGCATGACCAAGTACAGTGCCAAGTTTTGAAACATTGTCGAGTTAAGAGTGTATTTGATAATGCCTTTGGATGTGCTATTACAGAGAGATTTTCCGCTGAAAAAGCACCCATTTTTTGGGTGTTTTTCAATGATTTGACATAGGGATGCCAAAACCATCGAAAGGCACCTAGAGAGCGCTTTCAAGCACTCGCTAACGCACTGCGAAACACGCTCTTCGCCAACCCGATCAGACATAAAGACACAAAATTTAAAACCATCCAGCTTAAAATCACATCAGAAAACTCCAATAAAATTAAACACTAAGAAATCAAGCTAATCAACTTGGCAGATTCACATCACATTTTCATGAAAAAATAAATCATTTCAAGCACTAAACATGCAGTGCTATAGCAAATTGCTAAAGACGCAACCTTTTTCTTCATATGTTCTCAATAATCAAAACCCACCAATAATTTTCTATTTTCTTACAAGCACATAAAGAAAGAGACCCGGATCTAAACGGAAAAGCAAAGCAAGACAGCGGGAAGAGAGTACATACTGACAAGGAGAGTTCTGGAGAGAGTCCATTTCTGGGCACGCCCGACAATGGAGAAAGGAAGCCAATGTGTTGGAATGAAAGAATGGAGAAGAGAAACAGTGGCTATTCCTCCGATTGTTGACAGATCTTCTGCGGTGAAACTCTCCATTGTTTACGTCTGTAGTTAATTGCGCAAATGGTTTTTTTTTTAATAAATCAATGATCTTACATTTACTTAACAGTAAGTTTTGATCGATGATTGTGGTGGCGGTGTGGTGGAAATGGATTTTGCGTTCCTCGAAGATATGGTAAGATCCAAAAGTATGGGAAATAAAAAGGACCTTTTATGTTTGCTCTTTAGTTTTCATCAATAATTTTACTACGAATAATATATATGTAAAATTATATACTGAATAAAATTGATGGATATAAGAATTATGTTTTAAAACCTTTTTTGTGATTTTTTTTTGTTAAAAAATATATTAAAATAATATTTTTTTTATTTTAAAAAAATTATTTTTAATATTATATATTAAAATAATATGAAAAAAATTAAAACATTATTAATTAAAAAAATTTAAATTTTTTTAAAAATACTTTTTAAACATAATAACAAACAAACTACTGGGTTGTTTCAGCCTAACTTTAAATAAGGTTACTAGGGCCTAACTTTAATAAATATAAACAGGGAATTAATTCAACTTTAATAAATATAAATAGGGAATTGATTACGTGATAACTTGATTAGCTAAAGGAAAAACCTATTAAATTTTTTTATTTATTTTTTGTTTTATAAATACTGACTTATAACTTGCCTGAGTTGGCTTACATGAAAAAACATATTAAACCAATTACAGGAAATATATAATTTAGAATCTGAATTTTTACACGTTTCTTTAAGAACAGAAAATAGATAGAAAAAGTATATATAAACTAAGATTTTTTGAAAATAGAAAAACTTGGTTTTCTTTTTTCAATGGTATTTTTCTTTGATTTAGGATGCGTTTGCTTTTTTATCAAAAATGACCTGACATTTTTTTTCCCCGTAGTTTATAGAATGCAGAAATTAGTCTGGTAATAAAAAAGGTCCTGTTTTTCACTTTCACTATTATATTTGTGCTTACAGGGGCCAATAAAACCAGCTACGGGAGCAGGAAGATTGAAAACCTATGGCACATTATGGAGGTGTGCACTCCCTCAGAATTGAAAACCTTAAATTTTTTCTTCATCACTAGCTGTTCCCGATGAAAAATGTAGGAAGACTAGAAACATCAAACCATGGCCATAGATTTGATAGGTGTAACCGGCACCAAGTTAAAACTATAAGGTGACCGCAAAGCACCCGACGCTGGTTATCATCCTTAAAAGCAGGTTCGGATGACTTTGATACACGACGTCGATGGCAATGAGCATCAAAGAGACTGTAGCTTCTGATACAAGCCACAAAACATCGACTACGAGAAGAAAATAGAGATAAAAATTAACACAGGAAATAAAGTACTCTGATAGATTCACTCAGGCATCTAGTAGATAGAAAATCGCTATCAAGGAAGCATAGAGGTTCAGAAAAATTGTGCTTGTTAACAAAATATCACAGTGCTCTCAATTGAAACCCGCATTCCAAATGGAAAAGGAACCAAAACTAAGTAGACATGCTATTGCTTGGAAACTGGGTCAATGATCACCAGGTACGCTCTTAATGATATCGGAATCACCTGAACAAACACATGAGATTGCCACGATCAGAAAACAAAAATCACATAATGTACCTAAATATCAAAATGAAGGCCACTTCTATTTACCTGGATCAATAATGCTGAGGCAGCATACTCTGAAATATTTTCCACAGGCAGTGCCCAAGTCAACATTATCTGACACAATATTAAACACAAATTTTAATGAAATAACCCAACTTGACAAAACTTGATAGCACATGAACTGTTTAGAATTCAAGAAAGACTATTTGCAGTTTGTTACAGAAAGTGAAGATCAAATTATGGATGAGCAGCTATTCTTTCATGAAAAAGACAATGTCATAACACAGTGCCAAGAAACACCCGTCAAAACCTCCTCTACTCTTTATGGCATTATTCAATGGACTAACCTTCAGATTTCAAATACATATTGCATGCTTTTCAGATGAGCTATGATCTTAAAATAGGTAACATCATCAAATATCAATTTGAGTGCTATACTACACTTTATAGACTACCTAACCATTAATTATATAAAATAAGAAAAGAAACAACGAGCCATGCAAACATCAACCTTCATGATTTTGGTAAAGGCAGCCCTAAAAGAAAACCAATAGATTCCAGAATGAAAAAAAGAAATCAAATTCCTAATTTTAAAACACAAATTGACCCTGGATACAAAAAGCAAGCTTCTAAAGCTAAATTCATAACTTTGACATGAAAATGCAAGGAATGACACGAGAGAGATGTTAGAGCAAATTCAAGAAACTCACTTCCATTGTAGTGATGAACTCCAACCTTGGCCAACATAGCATAATATTCAATCTCAGACTTTCTCAGAGGAGGACAATTGCTGGAGATGATGATAAGCTTCCCTGCAAACACAAACACACGTTTATTTAAGAGATCTCTTGACACATAAAACAAACAGACCCCACAAGAACCAAACCAAAAAATCAACCACAGCACCATTAACAATCAGAAGGAAAAAAAAGCGCACAGCTTTCTCCACTAAACAACCTTCACAACCTCACAGATCAAGGTAAAGTAACTCTTCAATCAGAACCCCTTTTAGAAAATTAAGTAAAACGCAAACCCCATTAATCAGATCAACAAAAAAACCAACTCAAATCACAAAAAAAAAAACTAAGCTATAAAGGAGACAGAAAATAGGAGCTTGCCCTTTGAGTTTCTGAGAGATTTCAGCACAGTCTTGTACCCCAGGGTGTATTTCCCACTCTTCATGACCAGGGCCAGTCTGTTATTGATAGACTCATGAGTCTTCTTCTGCAATAATCAAAGAAAACACAAAAAACAACAGAAAAGTTTAATCGTTTTTTTCAATTAAAAGAAGAATTGGAAAGTAAAGACGTTGATGAGAGAGGGAAGCTTACTGTCTTCTTGGCGGCCACCATGGTAGTTATGCGAGAGGTTTCTGCAGACAAAATGAAGGCTCGCCACAGCAAGAAACCCTAGTCAGATTTGATCTCTCTATTTATATAGGGAGGAGGCTAGGGTTTTGTAGAATGTATTTGTTTGGGAGTGTAGTATTTTACGAGTGGGCCGGGCTTGGGATACTCTCAACCTAGTTTTGCTTGTCCTGAGGTCAAGATTGGTAAAGTAGGTTTTTTTATTTTATTTTGACAAAAATATTTTAAATCTATGCCAGGTACATCGGGTTTAGTGATAACGGTGCATGTTTGTTTTTGGTAAACACGTATTTTCAAATTAAAATGAATATCAAGTAATAGGAAACTGGCATGCAAAGAGTTAACGAGTCTAAGATATAAACTCAGCTATATATATATATATTAACACTAGAAAGAGTTAAGACAAAAAAAAAAATCAGTAATATTAACTCCATTTTTATTTTCACAAAAACAAAACCACACAATTTTAATAAAAATGATTAAATCAGTTAATTTTTCCAGTCAGTCCCAAAACAAGTCGCAACTGCCTATTACTCGGCAATTTGTTTTAACACCCTTTCACATTTTTAGATACACGGAGAAACCCATAGTATTGTGGGTTGACCCGGGACCTATCAATTGACCCGGCAATCTGTTAACACTATTTATTTCTTTTAACAAAATAATGTTGTTTTGCTTTATAAAAAATATGGGGTCTACCCGGGATGACTTGATTAAAATCCATGACCCGTGACACCGGGTCGATTTTAAAAACTATTGGAGAAACCCATTCCCCAAGCACGCGCACACGCCTTCTCATTTCTTCTCTGCTTTTTTCCCCCAAAATTTAAGCCCTCAAAATTTCCTCTAGGGTTTTCACTACCTCAAAAAAAAATCCCCAAACCCCGATGGCCGAAGTCATTAACATGCCGGTCGATTCCCTCGACCATCGCGGCGGGAACGGCGGCGGAGGAGGACGGGACAGGAAGGATAAGCCACCCACTGACGATCCACAATCTTCTCCTCCACCACCTCCTCCTACTCAACGACGCCGTGAGAGAGACTCAAGAGAGAGACGTGAAGATTTCGATAGACCACCTAATCGACGTGGAGGCGATTATTATGATAGGAATCGGTCCCCGCCACCTCCGCAAAGAGAGAGGGAGAGAGAGTATAAGAGGAGGAGTAGTGTGAGTCCTCCACCTCCGGTGCCTTACAGAGACAGGAGACACTCGCCGCCGCAGAGGAGGTCGCCTCCGTATAAACGATCGAGGAGGGAGGATGGTGGTTATGATGCCAGGAGAGGAAGTCCTAGAGGTGGATTTGGAGGTGGTGATCGAAGGTGAGTTAGGGTTTTATTGATTGGTTCTGACTGGGCCTTTTCTTATAGAGATTTTCTTTGTCGTGCTTCGGTTGGTTAGGTTTTGTCGAGGAATCTTGAGAATCACGTAGAGAATTTTGGCAGTTATTTAGTTAATTGAGGGGGTTTATATTTATCAGCCAAAAATAAAATAAAATAGGAGAAGAAATATAGTATAATATAAAATTTCGGTAGTTATTTAGTTAATTGTGTTGTCTATGGATTGTGAGGGCTGTGGGTTTTATCTTTCTTTCTATGTAATGCAGTAATCTGATTTAATTTCAGTATGGTCGTCTCCTGATTCAAGTTCACGCGGGTTTGATTAAAATTGAACTTGAGATTGAATCTGAGTTGAAATTTATATTTTTAAATCGTTAGTGATGAATTGACTGTTGTTAGACTTATTAAACCTCATAGTGTGGGCAAGGTGAATCTTGAAGTTTTATCAGGATGGTTGAATCTGCCTTCCCATTCTTTTTTTTGTACCTTTTTCTTTATTGTTGCTATTCGCAGTTCAAGTTCACCTTGTTAATCAAGGCCGCGCCTTGTATATGTGCATAGGAAATGATTGCAATATTTGCTTGCAATTCTTAATTTTTGGCTTGGCAAATTCCTTTATGCAATATTTGCTCAACATATTGGAAACTTGATGTCTGGTGTAGGTTTGGATATGATTATGGTGGTGGATATGACCGTGAGATGGGAGGTAGGCCAGGTTATGGTGAAGAAAGGCCTCATGGCCGATTCATGGGTCGTGGAGGTGGATATCAAGGTGGTCCTCCGGGTACGTACTCAACTGCTCCAAATGGCTTTGTTTTAAAATTCTAAATGTGACTTCATGTGCTCTGCATAATTTTTGTGGTGGATAGATATAATGGAAGATACAAGGCACTTATTTGCAAGCCACCTTGCCAATAGTGAGCGACCTAAGTTAAAGATTTGACTTGATTAGAGCCTCCTGTATCCATATTTTTATCTGTATTTTATTGCATTTTTAGTGACTTTGGTTTTGTTACAAGGTGTTTCCTACTGAAAATCAATGATCAAACTAGATCCCTTAGGAAGCTTACTGAGGATTTTTTTCCCGCTTGAGAAAATCCAACCATAGAACAAAGGGCAGAGACACATATATGGAGTGCCTTTACTTTTTCTACTATTAAAATGGCATCTATAAGGAAATCAACCTTGTTGTTTTGCTCATACTATTTGTTGAAGTGGAGCTGACTGATTCAATTATTGTTACAGATTGGGAATTGGGACGTGGTGGTTATGGCAATACTTCCAATATAGTGCCTGCTCAAAGGTTAGTATTTTGTCGTGTTATAGAGACTAGCTCTGGATGGAGTTGAATCTATCCTTCATTATCAAAATTTGATGTTTGCATTGCTCATAATATTTATGCTTATCCCGATTTGAGACTGAGTTATATGGAAAAATAAATTGTATTTGCCTTATCGTTCACAAATCAACTGGAGTGAATGCTCATGGGTAAATTTCCCTCAACTTCAGCGCCTCTTCTTATAGGCGGCTCTGCACTAGATCAAAATTATTTTCTGATTTTGAGAGAACTTCAATATCTGTGGTTTGAGCAGGGATCTGTGAGAATTAAATGCAGTCTGGTTTAGTTAGTTTATTTCTGACTTTTTATTTGCTTAGTCGAGCAACATGTTTCCTAAGGTTGTATTGTTTGAAATCTGAATGTGAACCTTGTTGGTACATGACAAAGACTTGAGTAGTGTAGAAGTTATATGAACATGAATGTTTCTGTAACATGGAAATATCCTAGTAGCACCTTTTGATATGTGAATGAGTTGGTTAGACATAATCTTTTAGCATTCTCTCTCTCATTGTTTTCAATCATGTAGATAAGGAAATTTACGGAAGTTGAGTGGAGACTTCATTATGCTTGTTGTTCTCACAAGGTAACTTTATGTTTTTCAGAGAAGGCTTAATGTCATACAAGCAATTCATTCAGGAGCTTGAAGATGATATATTGCCATCTGAAGCTGAGCGCAGGTACAATGTGGATTTATTTTTGGACTCTTTATAGTTGAATCACGAGCAAAAAATGTGAATGTGATCATGGCCTTTGATTATGCAGATATCAAGAATACAAGTCAGAGTATATTTCGACTCAGAAACGGGTTTTCTTTGAGGCCCATAAAGATGAAGAATGGTACTTCTCTTCCCTCGGTTAGTATCTGCCACTCTGTTGGCTTCAATGAGCTAATGTTAGTTGTCTATATGCAGGTTGAAGGACAAGTATCATCCAACGAATTTGGTTGCAGTCATTGAAAGGTATGTTCTACCCTACATATTTTATTAGAAAAAATTGTCATGATATGATATTAGGTTTGAGTGTGGGGCCTGTGGGTGTTCAATGGCAGCCACTGTGCAAACCTTTTGGTGTTTGTTTGATTGTTCTTTGAAAATGCTTTGTAGGAGGAATGAACTTGCACGGAAGGTTGCGAAAGACTTTTTGCTTGATTTGCAGAGTGGAACATTGGACTTGTAAGATCGGAATTTCTATCCTTAAATTTACATAATTGCACCTTGCATGTCCTTACTTTTATCTTGTCGAACTTAAAGTTTTCATTCATACTGTAGAGGTCCTGGTGTCAACGCGATATCATCAAATAAATCAGGGCAGGCAAGTGATCCAAATTCTGATGATGATGCAGAGACTGGCGGTAAACGAAGAAGGCATGGTCGGCCACCTGCAAAAGACACTGATCTTTCAGCTGCTCCAAAGGCTCATCCAGTGAGTTCAGAACCCAAAAGAATCCAAGTTGACGTTGAACAAGCACAGACCCTTGTACGGAAACTTGATTCTGAAAAAGGTGTCGAAGAAAATATTTTAAGTGGGTCTGATAATGACAAAATGAGTAGAGAGAAATCCCATGGAAGCTCTACTGGCCCTGTTATCATCATACGAGGCTTAACCTCAGTCAAGGGCCTTGAAGGTGTGGAGCTACTGGATACACTTATAACATATCTCTGGCGAGTCCATGGATTGGATTACTATGGAATGATTGAAACTAATGAAGCTAAGGGTCTTAGGCATGTGAGAGCTGAGGGAAAGAGTTCTGATACAAGCAACAGTGGAACTGAGTGGGAAAAGAAACTTGACTCACACTGGCAAGAGAGATTGAGGGGTCAAGATCCTCTAGAAAAAATGACTGCTAAGGAGAAGATAGATGCTACTGCAGTTGAAGGTTTGGATCCATATGTCCGGAAGATTAGAGATGAAAAGTATGGGTGGAAGTATGGTTGTGGAGCCAAGGGTTGCACAAAGCTCTTCCATGCTGCTGAGTTTGTGCACAAGCATCTCAAGCTGAAACACCTTGAACTTGTTATGGAGCTGACTGCCAAAGTGCGGGAAGAGCTGTATTATCAAAACTATATGAAGTAAGCAATGTCTTTCAACATAATTTTCTTCTGCTGATGTCATTGATCATGTAACAAGCACCTTATTCTCATTTGCAGTGATTCAGATGCACCTGGTGGCACACCTGTCATGCAGCAGTCCATGTCGGTATGATTCATCTAATCAATAGTAGTCAATGATCTACATGCCTATTTATAGTGTCTATATGGTTTTCTCACATAAAATCCAGACTTACATAATGTCAAATAATAGGGGTATATCTGTGTAAAATAAATGTTCACTGCGTAAGCCTTTGTTGCTTTTCCTCTTACAGCTTCCTCTCTGAGTATGAGCTAACAGGATTTTAGCTTATCCAATTTCTCCTATATCTAGTTCAAAATCTTCATATTTTTTTTTATGATGAAGCTGCTAGCTATACTGATTTCCATTTTTTAATGCATTCTGTTCAACTGGGGTGGCAGTGGGGGTGGGGTTGGTAAACTTGTTTTTGTTTCAATACGTAAACAGCATAAATGTGCTTGCTTCAAAACCAGATATGGGAGTTGAAATGTGAATATTAAAAAAACAAGGAGCAGTCTATAACAATTAGAAGAGGGTCCTTATATTTTCATTCATGGATGTGAGAGGGTGGATACTGTATGCTATTTAAAAATGTAATGTTAGGTACCTTTCTTATAGAGGATGAATGGTAAAGTAAGGCCTGATAATAATTTTAAGATAGAAACTTGAAGATCCCAAAAGTAATAATGATGATTATGGCTGTGCCGGAGATGCCCCCCTTTATCATATTGAGTTCCAGTTCTTTAATCCCTCCATAGTTTGATGTCTATCATCTGTCTGTTCTGTATACTCACAATATAAGCGTACACTGTACTCATAAGCACGTTGAGATGTTTCTATAAACTTGTACTTCTCTACAGCCTGTCTTCTTTGAATATTGCCTTACGACCTTGATTTTATACTGCAAATAAAGCAAGTGAATGAAGGAAATTTTATTTTCATTTTTTTTTACTCTACTGAAAGAAATGAGGTCTGATAATTTCAAACTATTATCTCTCTTAACTAATGCCCTCTCTTTGGGAATCTGTGTTTTTATTCATCTCTGACCATTAGAGCATCTTTGGCTTCTTTTTGCCATAACTCCCATTCGCAGTTGGGAAAATTAGTCATATACCAAATAACACGCTGATGGAAGCGAAAGCATACCCATGATTCTTTTTTGTCTTTCACAGACACGTGTATAATCCACAGTGCCATTTAGGTTGAGTTTCAATGCTCATACAGTCACCAATAAAACATTATTTAAGCTGTTTGTCCAAAACATTCTGATGATCTGTTCACAAAAAACATTAACTATATTGATAGGTGACTCTCCCTACCTCTACATGAGTAGGAAATGATACATGGTAGCCACTGCAGCTATCATATGTATGTTCCCTCAATCTGCAGTCTCGTTTTATGTCAATACTTGTGACCCTCTCTACTTCTACATTTGTAGGAAATGATGCAAGGTAGCCACTGCAGCTATCATATACATGTTCCCTCAATCTGCAGTCTCATTTTTTGTCAATACTTGTTTTGCTGACTATGTTTTTCACAATAGTTTTATGATTTCTCCCTATCATTCTTGTTTATGAATAACCACATGTTTTCATTGCAGAAGGATAAGCCACAAAGGCGCAGGCTTGGTCCGTTGAAGGATGAACGCGGCAACCGTAGAGAACGTGACAATAGAGCAAATGGCAATGAAAGATTTGATAGGTCTGAAAACCCACAATCAGGTGACTTCCAATCTAATGATGGTCCTGATGGAGGAAATCGCGATGAAGCAATGTTTGATACTTTTGGAGGACAAGGCATCCATGTACCTTCCCCTTTCCCCTCAGATATAGCTCCTCCACCAGTTTTGATGCCTGTTCCTGGAGCTGGGTAGGTTGAGAGTTTGAGCAATGATTTTGTTGTTGTCTTCGTGGAGATATTTCTGTACTCTTGCTGTTTTTTTATTAAGAGCTTGCTCTGATGACTTGCAGTCCACTGGGGCCTTTTGTTCCTGCCCCACCTGAAGTTGCAATGCGCATGTTTAGAGATCAGGGTGGGCCCCCTCAGTTTGAAGGTGGTGGCAGAAATGCAAGGCCTGGACCCCAACTAGGTGGGCCAGCCCCAATTCTTCTATCACCAGCCTTCCGACAGGATCCTCGACGTATACGCAGGTAACTTTTGTTGCAACCTCTTCCAACAAAGTGTTTGTTTCTTGTGTACGTGTAAGCTTTCCGTGTTGCCTTTTTCCCCTTCAGACTTCCCTTTTGTGCAATTTTTTTTTTATACATATATTAAATTAACCTGAATTCATTTGTCATTAATCAGTGAAACATTTTGATCCATTAACATGTTTGGAATGGGCATCACTTAGCATAAGCTGGATTAAGATCCATGCCAATAAAATCAACGTGACACTTGCCATGGATTCCCTGACAAATAAGTGCTATGGTGTATACTGTATATTGTTTCAAACAACAGTTGTAGGGTGATGGGCTGAATCTTGATTATAAAACAAAAAGATCTGCATTTTTTTTTAAAATTCCCCTGACAGTTGCATTTAGTTACAAGTTTAAACCTGCCAGCATTGGGAAGTTACTGTTTAAAAAGATCTTGTGCTTGATATGGTTCTGACAGACAATCTAGTAAGAGCCTTTTCAGTTTAATATCTCTTCCTCAATCATGATGTGATTCCCCTGGAACTTTGAAATTTTTGCAGCTATCAAGACCTAGATGCCCCGGAGGATGAAGTCACTGTTATAGATTACAGGAGTTTGTAGGTGTCACTGGTGGTTTCACAGAAAGACTTTCAGAAATGGATTCTTATTTTTGGGCGAAGGTAGTTTATGTGCTGGGTGGACTTCAGTTACATAAAGCAATCCAACTGTAGAAGCGTCGCCTTCTACTTAATGCGATTAAGGGCAGCTCTTCCTTGCGTTAATTGGTAAGGCAGCAACACTTTGATACGAATTCTGATTATGCCAGTGATGAAAGGTGGCCCTGATATATTTTTTCCGTCTCTGCCCACGTTTATTGTCTTGAGAAGCAGCGCTGTGTATTTAGGGGTGGGAGAACATACAATATTTGACGAAATTGTATCTGTAGAATGGACTTTGTGCAAAGCAGATTTGTCGATTTGTTTTCGATTTCATAGTTTTCGGTTAGCTTGAGAATACTTTTTTTTCTTTAAATAAAACAAAGGAGGTCCTAAAGAAGTGCCAGATGAACGGTTGAGTAGCGTTTTAAAATCCTCTTTCTTGTAGCCTGCCCTAGACAGTGCTTGTTTCAGTAAGGATTGGGCATTTTGGCAGTTGAGTTGAAGCTATTTCGTTATTCTCTCCACTTTCTCGAGGAATACACGGATGAACCGGTATTGATTCCACTTTCTATTGGCAGAAAGAATTGATCCTCATCCTATGAAAAAATTCAAGGAAAAAAGATGGCTATTTTTTTTTTAAATAACCGGACAGATAATTTGGAAAAAGCATCCATCTTGAAGTTCATACCAGTCTCGCCTTGACTTCCCAACGATTGTTGGTATGAAGATTAGAGCAACACGGTGCAGGTATCTGGCGTAACACGAATTATCTTTTGATCAATTCTAACTAAACTTGGGGTAGGATTTGGAACAGATGAGGCATCTGGGTCAGGTGAAAACCCAAAAAGGTAACTATTTGATGCCTCAGTTTTTTTATAATTCTGACACACTACATGTACAAATATGTTACAAAACAAACAAGGGAGCTGGGACGGGGGGGGGGGGAGGGAAATAAAGGGGCAATAGGCGGGCATGCCCTAATCAAAGGGAACACCGATAGACAATATGATGAACACACTTCCTCTGTCGTTCAAAACAGTTTTGGCTACCTGGAATTTAGTTGACTATAAACATAGGCTCTCACTTCCGATGCTTCTTTGACGGAGGCTCTGCTTGGGGCTCAACCTGCTCAACATACAAAAAACTTTATATAAGTACATTGAAACTTTGAAATCTGGAGCTTTGATTTTTATTTTTATTTTTTTATCTTGGGGGAACTACTTAATAAAATAATGTTGATAGCTGAAATTTGTTTGGCTGCATTATTCTAACTCAAAGATCAAATAATTTTTTTAAAAAAGGGGAAAAAAGAGGCGCAAGATGCTTCACAACACAGATCTCATACTGTTCACAGAAATTCTAGCTACTCAGATTATATGCAGATGAACAACCGTCAAGATCAACACAACCCATGGACAACCAACCAGCTATTGAAATCGCCAATTTAAGGGCTGAACAAGCTAAAAAAAATTGACCATGCTAAACTTTTCAACTTGTGCGAACAGACTCGCCATGCAGATTTTACAAGGTAATGGCAAGATAACATATGACGCAGACAGATTGTGTACGATACTTGTACAAAATGTACGACGGGGTTCTTTATTGGAATCACCTCTGTTCTCATACTATGAAAGTTGAATTTGTGCAGGCAGAATGTTCATGTAAATGACCAGCATTTAGATGTAATCATGAAGCATTTACTTTACCTCTAAACCTAAACATAAGTTTCATTTCTTCTATGATAAAGAGAACAATTAGTAATGAAAACAGCAGATGTACAATCACAAAGCAGAGAATATGACAGCCTCTAAACTAAGGTGCGGTAAACCAGCAAACCCAAAAAATAAAAAAGCTAAAGCAGCCCAATCATGTCAAATATTGGCTAACAAAACACCCCTTAAAGGCACTAGAAGCATGAGACCATGACGATAAAACATCCTTGTAAATTATGTGAATTAATTAAGGCTACGGTACATCCCTGTAAATAAAGTGAATTGATAATATGTTCAAAATGATTCCTTGGAGATTTTTAATATAAGCACTTGGTGCAATAGTCATAGCTCCTTGGCATATAAAGTTTCTCAAAAAGTAGCGATAATAACTTGGTGCAATAGAGTCATGGCTCCTTGCCATATAAAGTTTCTTAAAAAGTAGCGTTGATAACGATGCTCTATATTGGATAATGCAAACCTGTCAGTACCACTATTATGATGTGTTATAAAAGGTATCTACCATGTTTGTCCATTTTTGATAAGTGGGGAGGACATTCAATTGCTTATAAATGTTATGTTTTGAGAAACAAGGAGATCAAGCAACAATATTAGACAGATAGTAAGCGTGAAAACAGATCAGAACAGAAGAAAAGAAAATAGATGATCAGCTGTGATTTTGATTCTGGATTCCTAGCTCTGTCAGGTCTGGAGCTTGACTCTCACTTTAAGGGAACAGAGAGCTTCTCATCACTTGAGAGATCTCCTCTAATGATCAGATGATCATCACAGGTTAGCATATTCTCAACCTTACAAATTTCATCTGAATCAGATGAGAACTTTCAATCTTGAGGCATACTCGTGTCCTCCCAAACTAGTTTCATCCAATTGTTTTTTTTTAAACTATAGTTTAATACAATTTTCAATATCAATTTAAAAGTCAAAAGGTTAAATTAGGTTTAGAGAGCCCTAGTGTTGCTCAACAATTTAGGGCTGGCAGCATTAGCTTTCTTGTTGAACTTGGCAGATCCTGAGGAAGTCTATCGATATAGACTCCACTAAAGATTCTGCCTTGATTCTACATCCTTGAAAGCTCATTTTGGTAAAACATGGATGGATTGATTCGGTTCTCTCCTCTGTTCAATCAGGGACATCAAGAAACTTGACGTAAGGAGGTATTTTTCCTATTTTACAGATTTATATTTGTTTGATGGACATTGAATGTTCTGTACCCAGCCAGAATCTAATGTTTGATTTGTACTTCACCAAAAAAAATAGAGAGAGAGAGAGAGAGAGAGCCTAATCTGTGTTTGGTAGTGTCTATATTTAATTAATATTTTTTTTTTGTCTTAAGTCAGTTCTCATTAGCCAATAAAAAAGGAATTGTTCTTTCTTGTTATGTAACATTTCTTGAATTTGAACACTAAATTGGATATGCAATTATTTGTGAGTTTTCAAAAGTGACTATTTAGATTGTGGAAAGTATGTATATAAGGCTTCTCTTGCACAAATAATGAGAGATTGTTACCATATTTCTTTAATAGTTTGCATAACTATGCTCATATGAATTATGATGTCGTCCAGGATGAATTCCCATTGCTATACACACCGATCTGACAGGACTATCTCTTTATCTTTTTTCTACAATGTATGGTTAGGAGATTGTATGGCTCTCAGGTCAAAAACTTTGTAACAAAGGGAAAGGCTTTGATGCACAGTCAAAGCTGCCAGCAACATTTACAGGGACAATAATCAAAGACCAAGCATTTCCTTTTCTGATAAAATGCAATGAATCAATTTTATGGGTGCACTAAGGTAGCAGTTACTGCAAAAGATCCATTATTATAAAATTAACATACTTCGTAAGCATAATTCTTTTGGGCCTAGATGGACACTCAGAAAATTTGAAACAAATACAGGCTCCACAAAATGGAAGGGGCAGCATCAACAGTATCAGAAGATGAGAGTTTTGGGAGCTCATGTAACAAAAGTGAAAGAAAGTCACTAGAAGTAAAAAGAGAGTGCTTACAGAAATTGAAAGCTGCTCGCGAATGTAGGCCATCGATCTCAACATGGCACCTAATGTATCTCTGGAAACCTGAAATTTAACCTCTGACTCTCCCGTAGTTGTTTCAGTGTCTTGAAGCTGAAACCAGGAAAAAAAATGATAAGGTTTCCAAATGAAAAGTAAACTACAACAAATAAAAGGTCAATATACACCTCAATGAGACCAAAAAGTTATCTGTAAGAATGAAATAACTGCTGTGATTATTAAACATTAAAAGTTCTAATACTATGAAGTGGGTAGAACAGGGGCAGAGCTGAAAATTACATTTCTTTTCTTTTCTTTTTGGGCCTGGGATTCTTTAACTAGTCCTAGATCCCGTCTCATCTAGTTCTTTTCTGAAGGATTAATAACTCCTAGTGCACCACAAACACATGGACAAAGCTCACCAAATCTATCCTACAGCACCACTATTCATGGATAGCTGCTGTCATTTGGTTTGAAAAAGAGAAAAAGAATAAGCATGTTTATACTACTTGAATTAGAAAGATTTGCGCTAGTAATGGGAATCTCTAATGCAAAGAAGACATGATCTGGGATTTTTTATGGTCAAAAGCTGAGACAGATTAAAATCACAAGGTCAATAGGGGAACTGTTGTAACTTCTAAGCCTGATGGTCAAGAGAGATTCAGCATAAACCCCAAGGTTTAGGGTACAGGGTGTGCCCATCATAGGTGGTTGAAGTCCATATGGGTTCCTCAGTTATCAAAAAATTAAAAATTAAAAAGAGTTGTGTGTTGCTTACGAAACATAATTGGTTCATAAGAATATCACCCTAGTGGGTAAATGACTAGGACACTTTCCTCTAGGAACAGGTTCTATATATTGCATTAGGTCATTTGCAGCCGGTTTAGTGTTCAAATGAAAACTTGGATACCAAGACTGGTTCAGCTATAACATGTAAGCCATGGAAATTCATCTCAGTAGTTTCCTCATCATTTTTTCATCATTTAAAATATAAAACCAGTAGTGGTTCCTCCATTATTCATGGAAGGACCTGGAGTTATGGAATATCCCTAGTTCCCTCAATGAATGTTTACCAGTTCACATGTCACTATTTCTAGTTTTTACTCCCTGGAAGGAAGGCACAATTAACTGGAATTTCATTTCTTTCAAAACATAAATGACAGGTAAACACATGGCACCCTTTCATAACTTCCATTTTAAGCTCAAATTCTATTTCTTCGAGGCATGATAACAAAATCTGGGCTTTAGAGGGTTCTAGTGCCTTATCTTGCAAATCTTTTTTTCTCAACCTTTTCACATACTAATTTTCCAATAACATAGACAAAGACAAAGTGCATATAAGGTTAAAGCTTTTATTTTGACTGTGATAGTCAGCAAGAAATTATTAATGACTGGTTGCATATTAAGAGATCACATCAAGGTCTGTTGCCTAATGTTCGTGCTGTGTCACACCTCAGTCACAACTTTGGATATGTGTACAGGTTTTTTGCTAAATGCAATAAGTCTTTGATAGCCCTACTCACCGAGGAATTTCTGGGGTTCAGGAGGGGGAAAGGGCTGTGAGATTGTGCTGTTTGAGAAGGAATGCAATGTTTTATAATTGTTTCAAGTATTTGGATAAAGCCAAATTCTAAGACCTCACAGCTATTTTATGGCAAGGCTAATCTTGTAGAATATAATAAATTTTTTTTTCTGAATGTATTGGGATATCTATATAGTGTAATGCTTCAGCGGCTTTACAAGAGTTTCCTTAGTGGATATTCAATAGGATCAGAAAGGGCTGTTGTCTTGATCACTATTTTTGCGTTTTTGAGGAGGATTCCTGATTCCATGTTGTCTTCACTTTGACTTTCCTTTTTAATAATGATAATGATAATGACAACATGATGACTAATAATTAAGTTTCTAGAACTTAGTCCTCTCATTTTATGATACCTTGAAACACAACATTTCAAAAAACTTCACATGATAGAAGCCAGATGGGATGCTTGGAAAAATAAGTTCATTGATAGATGTGTAAACAAGTTAAAAAAGTAATACCCAATGTTGAAAGAAATTGGGAAAACAATGATTGTGAGGGAGAGGTAAAAAGCACAGGTACACACTCATCACATGTGCCCACCCGAATTATTAGGGCAGTATAAAAATGAGAGTTAGATGAACTTAATGCGAAAAACATTAGAAAGAAAGTCATGTCAAGAGAAAATAGATTAAGAAAAGAAAATTCCTTTAACTAAAATAGTGTCTGACCATAATTATATGCTAGAGGGCCGCCTTCCTATGTTCTGGAAGCAACCATTCAACTAGTAGTTTAATCCCTCAACCATTTCTTTCAGTCTAGCCTCTCCCATATGATGGAAATAAAGGATCAGGCTAACCCCACACTTATAGAGATATACATCAAAATTCTAGTTTCACGCCCTAAATTATGTCTTCCATCGCTATCTGGCTCTCCTAAATGTGTATTCATATTTCACCGTTTTGCTCCTCTTTCATGTTGTAATCACTGACTTAGGTAATCCTAAACCACACTAAATGGGTAAGAAAATTCATGGCTATCCACAAAAAAAGAAAAAAAAACATAAAAAAAATGATAGGAAAAGACAAGGACCATTGACACATAGTGTGCAATGCTGCTGTAAAAGCATGGCTCCTCAAATGCATAATGCCAAATGGTTCAATATGGATTTCCTTAACCCATAATAAGTTATTTATATGCATAAAACAAACCTCAAACAACAAATGCTGATGCATTTGCACAATAACCAATTCTATAGATTGTTAATTTCATTGATGCCTGAAACATAATGACCAATGTTACTGCCAGAATTAGTATCTCTAAATCATAAAACAGAAGAGATCAAATCAAGAAGCAGACTGAATTTTAAATTAAGAAGGGCCAAGTTAAAGACAAAGAATTCAAAGAAATGCACAAAAAATAATACTAATTTCCTATAAATGACGCAGCATTAGGAGTTTTGAATAGCTTAGGTCAAGAGTGTAAACTAGTTGCCATTGGCTATTTTCTAAAGCATGCACAGGAAAATAGCACTTCTTCACTTCACGTTTCTGGACATGAAGGGATAGCATATATTCTGCAGCAAAAAATTGTTCTTCATTGCTAGTAGATAAATAATTCGAGAAGAATAATTTGTCCAAGAAGCAAGAGGAAGAAATACATCCAATTCAGAGTTCAGACTACCCCTTTGATTGGGGCTGGCTTGAGGTCCCGAGACCTGCCACACTTAATTCAAATTTAATATAAAGCTATAAATAAAACCATATGGGCAAGATAAATGGACATATACTCTAACCAATCTAGAAAACAACATCCTGAACCAGCAGCTTGTTTTTCTCTCCTTTCCATTTGTTTTTGTTTTAACGAAAGTGGAAGCACAAAACATTGATATTCTCTACAATGGGTTTAGAGATTTCATTAGTCATGGTGGCAGGACCTGAGTATCGGATTTATTTCTGTTACATAGATCTAGTTTTGAATTGCATACCTTCAGATTGATGACAGCAACTCTGTTAGCTGGTGTTGAGAGCTGTTCACTGATGTATGCCATAGACCTCAACATCGGCTCCAATGTAACTCTCGAGAGTTGAAACTTAACCTCCAATTCTGTTGATGGAGTCTTGCCATAATCTTGCAACTGCAGTAGTTCCACAGAAACTATATGTGAGGCCCCAAATCAATTGTCAAATACACAGCTAGAGAATAACACGAGTATTACTGACAATATGCTAAAGATTAAATCACAAGCACCAAAAACACTTAAATAAAAAAACCAAAACAAATGCATTTTAAATACTTGAAAAGGTTCGTGTATTTACACAATGACCCAGGGCTGTCAACTGTCAAGAAATTTCATTTTTAGTGGCTAGATGACCATTTCCAGCCCATTAGAGGTTTTAGTTTATTAAATGCATACCTTCAGGTTGATGACAGCAACTCTATTCCCTGGTGTTGAGCTCTTGTTCTCCATCACCCAAGTCATTGATTTGAGACAAGGAAGAACTGCCTATGCAAGAGGTATAAATTGCCAAGTTAGTGGGTTTTGCTATAATTTGAACTCCAACGGACATAAAAATTAATACTTAAAGCAAAGTTCCTTTACGTACCATGTTACCAGGAGGTCCATCATCACGCTGAAGCGACACGGGGGCCATGCGGGGAAGATTCAAATCAGCAACAGATTGCACTGGATTGCCAGTATCATTCAGATTAAATCGCCGGGTAACTTCATCTTGCAATGGCCATAAAAATGGGGTTGTATCCGATGCTGAAGTTGAGGTCTTCCAATCATCGTTACCAGTCCCACCACCCTGAGAGCCAGGAGGTGAGACTTTGGCAACATTTTTCTTCACAGCAGCAACCTTCTTCCCACCTTCTCTAAGAGCACCCATAGCAGCATTATAAGTTTCCACAGCTATTGCCCCTTCCTCTGCATATTTTATGGCTTCCCGACATAGATTGTTATACCGCAAAGTAAGAGACTCTTGGCCAGGCAAATCAACACCACGGTCATCTGTTCCTGCACCAGTTTTGGCATTTCTCGTCCATCGTTTTAAGATGTAATGGGGTGGTAATGTAAGAACATTTGTCACTGTGAATACTGTCAAAACATGTCTACAAAGAATGCCTGAATACTCAAACATTTGGCAGCTGCAGTTTGCTCTCATTTCTGGATAGTTTAATGAAACCATATAGGCCCTTTGGTCATCCTCAAATTTTGCAACCCTGAATGTGCTGATATCTGCATCGCCCTCAATCCTATTAGCAGTATATACAAAAGTTTCAACCAACTCTTCTTGAAATTTTGCAAATATCTTCCTTGTATAAAGATTTGCCGCCTGTTTTTCCATAGGAGATGGCGTCCTCAAAACTGGTGTGGTGCAAATTGTATCAAAATCTGCTTCTAACTCTCTTTCGAACCAATTATCTAATGCTCTTTCATACTGTCTAAAGAACATTGGCAATGTGGTCTGTTGGTTCACATAACCATCAAAAAAAGTACCATCAAATCCTTGATTTGGACACATTACAGCAAAAAAAGAATCCCGAAAGTACACTGGAACCCATTGAGCACGAGCATCATGCAATGATTGAAGCCAGTCATGTCCTCTCAAATCATATTTGTCAAGAATATCAATCCATGAGTTTTCAAACTCCTCGATAGTTTCAGTCAAGTTGATACAGTTATACAGTTCCAATTGAAAATTGGGATGTGCATTACATACATGAGCCAGTTTTTCCTGACCTTCTCTTAAAACATGCCATTTACTGATACAGTGTCGGGTATCAGGAAACACCTGAGAAACTGCCGTCTGTATGGCCTTGTCTTGGTTGGTGATTAGTGAAGCAGGCTGTTGATCATACATTGCTGTCAGAAATGTCTTGAACAACCAAACAAAAGAAGCTTCAGAATCATCAAGAAGTATTGCACAGCCAAATAAAATTGTTTGACCGTGATGGTTCAAACCTGTAAATGGGGCAAATGGCACCCTATATTGATTTACTCGAGGACTTGTTTCAAATGTAACTGCATCACCAAAATGAGTGTAAGCTGTTCTTGACTTTGCATCAGCCCAAAAAACATTTGCCATTCGATTTTCATCATCGAGTTGTATTGCATAAAAGAAACCAGGATTCTCAGCTTGCATTTTCTTGAAATACTCCAACAGATTCTGAGCATCCCTACCTAGTGTTCTCTTTTGGTTACTGGACCGAGCAATATAATTCACTGCTGTAGAAGTCTTAACGACACGATTTGGTTCAGCAGAGGTAGTGTTCCTGACTCCATGATTTGTCTCCGAGACAGGTGTGCGGTTTCCATCCATGGAAAGATACATTACACCACTTGGAACAACTCCCCCTCCTTGGCTAAAACCACTAGTAGCAACAACTACTGCTTGGCCATCACCACTTGGAGAAACTCCCACTCCTTGCCCAGTTTTGGCAGCACTCTTTGCAGCACCAGCAAAATGCCTGCGGGGCCGAAGGTAGTGCACTTTATTGGGATTAACAGTTGAATGGTTATGCTCCTTTACAAAGTGTGTCACGACCCATTTACCTCTCTTTAATTCTATTCTAAGCATTGCATGACAACTATCCGCAGACCTTCTCTTCAAACCCTCCCTACCACATACAAACTCCCTAGCAGCTATGGCCCCATCAGTTTTAGGACGGGTAAAGTGAGCAACTTTGGTGCTAAAACCTAGACGTCTAGCATACTCATCGTAGAAAGTCTTAGCAGCATTCTCCGAATCAAATTCCATGCCGACACATGGCTCATGCAACTCGGCAGCTCCATCCTCATCATGCTCGCCATTATTTGCTTCTCCACTGTCATTTGGTTCTGCATCTCCATTGTAGGCCACCCCACGATGACTCGTCCCCTCTTCATCGTCAATCACATGAACATCCATACCAAAAACCCTCCGTTTCCAAAGCTAAACCTAACAAACACTCCTTAACTCCACGTGCATTTCAATTCTCTATTGAAGCACAAGGTGGCCACACAATCTGCACAAAATT
>Ga0325411_1000553_pt1 | contig 39569 bp, 26 predicted proteins | sample PopdelMetagenome_13_FD_206181 | JGI IMG/M metagenome (GOLD analysis project Ga0325411, IMG submission 206181) | Populus deltoides microbial communities from Bellville, Georgia, United States - Xylem-PdIQD-R4 | ecosystem: Host-associated > Plants > Phyllosphere > Stem > Wood/Secondary xylem...
CCTTTAGACTCGAGATCGTGGATTTCAAGTCTGCAATGCTGTTCTAAGTCAGCATTCATTTGAATAGGTCTTGCTTTTGTAGGTATAAGCTTTTCTGAAAATGTATCTTCATAAGGAAGATCAACGCCTTCTTTGATATATATATATATATATATATATATATATATATAAAGAGAGAGAGATTAGATGAATTTGAAGGATGATTCAATTTTGTCGTAGAAACACAACTCTTAATGAACCATAAGCAAATCACCTCAGAATAAATTGAAACTTTATATTCTATCTATTGGGGGTGAGATCACATCATATATCAAATTTGGGCTTATTCTGATATCGTTTGCTTGAGGTTTTAATTCGGGGTTCAATTCTGCCGTAGAAACACAACTCTAAGTGAATTATAAGCAAATCACCTCAGAATCAATTGCAACTTCATATTCTATTTTTTGGGGGTGAGATCACAACATATATAAACTTTGGGCTTATTATGATATCGTTTGCTTGAGATTTTAATTCGAGGTTCAATTCTACTGCAGAAACACAACTCTTAGTGAACTATAAGCAAAGCACCTCAAAATTAATTGCAACTTCATATTCTATCTTTTAGGGTGAGATCGCAATATATATAAAATTTAGGCTTATTATGATATTGTTTGCTTAAGATTTTAATTCGAGGTTCAATTCTGTTGCAGAAACACTACTCTTAGTGAACCATAAGCAAACCACCTTAGAATCAATTGAAACTTCATATTCTATGTATTGAGGGTGTGATTGCACCATATATTAAATTTGGGATTATTTTGATTTTAGTTTCTTGGGGTTTTAATTGGAGGTTCAATTCTGCCACAAACTGATCATACAAGGGGTTTGGGAACCTAGACATAAAAGAACGACCTATAAACTGAGATTTGTTGTTTGTTTGGTATTAGAATACTAAATATTGAATATTAGGTCATTTCAAGATTGTTTGGTCTGGGTTTCAATTCTGTTACGTAAAAATTGCGTAACAGGTCAGATTTGCATGAAGTTTCAAAACGAGATCCTTACTGTTTGTTTTCATCCAAATCTTTTTATTTTTATTATAATTGGGTTATCTAAGAGTCAAGTAATTCTTTTCACTAATACTGGCTTCTGTTTTATTTCGTGTCTTCGTTTCATCCACAATTCGTATGAATTTGGATTGCTACTTGCAAAATCATAATTGTAGTTTTGTTTTGCTTTATTTTCAGTATATTTATTGATTCTTGAGTCTGAAAATTATAATTAGAGTGCATTGCGAAGGCTACTGACTTTGATTTGTTGATTTCAGTTCCTAAAGAACCAAAGGAAAGCAAGTTGTGAGGTAAAAGGCGTAGTGAGCTTATTAGAGTGGAAAGCCTTGATTTTTTTTTGTGTGATACACAAGAGGTGTGAGGATATATTTTGTGTTACTAACCAAATTTTATAGATTCAAAGAATATCTGAAAACAATGAACCAGTGACACAAAACGTTGATGTCGCTTTCCAATTATGAGCCATAGGCCAATAACTCGAGTTGTTGTCTAGGACATTCAAGGATATGAAAGGGGAGGTGAATTTGATAAAGAAACATAATAGTGGGGCTGATCGCCAAGGGAATACGGTTCGGATGGCCGTATGAAATGTCAGATCTGATTTTGAAGAGTTTGTTGATGAAAACATAGATGCGGGTGAAAATGACTATGATTTTGCATCTGCTAGCCAAGGAATCAAGTCTGGACCAAATAGGGCTATGAGGAATGTGAATTTTCATGGCATGGGGAATTATGAAGATGTGGACGGGGACTTGGACACCATTAAACTGAAAATTCCTAATTTTTAAGGTAATAACGACCCCAAGGCTTATTTGGAGTGGGAGAAAAAGGTAGATTGAATTTTTTATTGCCATAGCTATTTTGAACAAAAAAAAAAGGGTGAAATTGATGATAATTGAGTTTATAGAGTATGTATTGATTTGGTGGGATCATATTGTAATCAGTAGGAGGAGGAATTGAGATCGACTCGTGCAGACTTGGAGGGGGATAAAAGTCTTAATGAGGAGATGATTTATGCCAAACCACTATTACAGAGACTTATATTTGAAGCTTCAAGGTCTGAATCAAGGTTATAAGTCAGTAGATGAATATCACAAAGAGATAAAGATATCAATGATTTGGGCCAATGTTGTTGAAGATAGAGAAGCCACCATGGCTAGGTTTCTTAACGGGTTGAATCGAGACATTACCAATGTTGTTGATCTACAACACTATATGGAACTAGAGGACATGGTTCATATGGCTATGTAGATGGAGAGACAACTTAGGAAGGGACATGTTCGACCAACATTTAATTCGGGGTTTTCATCATCTTGGAAGCCGAATCTAAGGAGAGAAGGTATTGTCCAGTTGAGGTCCTTTGTTCCTTCCAAAGCCGAATTACCAAAGGCTAAAGTTGATGTCCCTACTGGTGCCAAAGGTAAATTTAAAACTCAACCTAAATGTATTCGTGATGTTAAATGTTTCAGGTGTTAGGCACATGAATATTATACTTCAGAGTGTCCAAATAAGAGAATCATGATGATTAGAGATAATGGTGATATTAAATCTAAAAGTGACAAATCTAATTGTGAAGGCATGCCACCGTTTGAGGATAGTGATGGGGATGCGTTAGCATTACCAATTGAGGAGTCCTTGGTTATAAGGCGAACACTTCAAGTTCAGGTCAAGGAAGATGAAACTAATCAACACATGGAGAACATCTTCCATACGCGTTGCTATGTACAACGTAATATATGTAGTTTAATTATAGATAGGGAAAGCTGTGTTAATATTTGTATTACCACCCTTTTTAGTAAACTGAATTTGTGTATTGTTAACCATGCTAAACTTTATAGATTGCAATGGCTGAATGATAATGGTGAAGTGAAAGTGACTAAACATGTTATGGTTCCATTTTCGATTGGGAAATATGTTGATGAAGTTTTGTGCGATGTGGTACCAATGCAAACAAGTCATATCTTTGTTGTTACTTATTTTTGGGTTCCCATAAAAAGAATGAAAATGAGAAAATACAAAAAAGAAGTTGAGGGACCAAGTTTGAGACTTATCAATATTTTTGTCTATAAATAGTAGCATTCAACACACACAAAGGGGGGGAATTTTGCATATTTGGAAGGCAACACAAACAAAACCCTAACCCTAACCTTAAAACTTCATCTTCTCCAAGCTGCCGTTACCTCCCTTAAAAAATGAAACCCTCACCGCAACACCCATTCACACGGTTCCCATATCTTCTTCTCCTTTTCCAGCCAACAACACAGAGCCCCTCCCTTTTGATTTTCTTCTCCCTCAACCGCCGGACACAAACCCCTCGGCCATCTCTAGCCTCCCCCATTTCCCCCTACCCAACATCATTTCCTTCTCCCTCAGCCAAACATAGCCGTCCCCCTCACCAGACCTCTCCCCTCTCAGCCAGGGTAGCCGCCCCTGATCTCCCTCATCCCTTTCTTGGCCGCGCCTTTATTTCGGCTGAAAATTAGAGAGCTCTCCCCACTCTATTTTTCCCTCAACCCTTCAACCACTGGTGACAAAGAAGCAACACCAGAATCACAGACCGGCCTTCCCCGGCGATATCTCCACCTCAGCATCGCCACCGGCCACCACCATAACCGACCGATAGCAGCCCGGCACAGCAACGCCCACAGATCCCAAATCGGTCTGCTTTCTTTCTCCAGTAGTAGCCTAAGCACAGCGGCACCCACGAGCCCAGATCTGTCCGCCGCTCATCCTTCTACACCATCATCGGCCAGTTTGCCCGACCGAGCCGGACCCTCCAGCAGCAACGACACCACCTCAGCCTAACACAGCGGCCTCACCCTTACAGTGGATCTGCCATCTAAAGAAAAAGGAGAGAGAAGCAGATCCAAAACAGGAAGAAATAGATCTAAGAAGGAGAGAATCGACTGTGTTGTTGTGTTTTTGTTGTTTTACAGGTCACGGCATCACCACTGGTGCAGAAAGGAAAAGGAGAAGAAGCCAATCTCGACTGCCCTGTTTCCTGGTTGCTTTCGCGGCGGTGCGTGAATCCACGCTCCACCAGTGGCGGTGATGCATGGAGGGGACGCGCCGCCACTGTTCATACAGGTCCAGAAGGTTTCCCAACTCTATTATAGATTTTTTGGGGTCTGTTTTGTAATTTTTAAAGTGTTTAATGTAATTTTTGTTTAGCAGTTTTTGAATTTGTATAATTTGTAGTGTGTAAAAAAAATAAAAAGAAAAGAAAAAAGAAAAAATATAGTAAAAGTGTATGTGTGTGTTTGTATTTGTTTTATGGATGTTTGTTTTTTATTTATGATAAAATTGCAAAGAATAAAGAAGAATTTAATATTTTAATTTGCTCACGATCAAGAATTAAGAACTTACTCGTAAGTCGTATTTCTAATATCCGATGAAAAGATAATTTTTAAAACTTTCTTAACACGTCAAAGTCACGAAGCAGCTTACCTCAGAAAGGATGCGTTAGGGGTGCTAATATCTTTTCTAACCACAACCAGTCCCTTACCTGTGAATCTCTGACAAGACCAGTACACCCGGGTTTCCTAGTAGCCATCAATTAAATACTAGGTGGCGACTCCTAGGAACAAATCAAGCAAACGAAATGAAAATCGCCAACCGGACGCCGCGCGGGTGATGTGCGACAGAATGGCGACTCTACTAGGGAAGGTACTATTTCTAACGATATTGGACTAAGCTTTGTGTATTTGATGTGTTTATGTTTTGGCATTTTTATCTTATTTTATTTTTGTTTTATCCATGCATTTTTAGAATTGTTTCATGCATCACATGTTTTTATTTTTGAAAGCACACACAAGTTTTTAGGTTAGATGGGGAATTAACGATCTGCCCTATGACTATTGGTCAGGGTTCAGATGCGTGAAACACCCAACTCATATCTGAGTGTATGCTTGGTAATGGTAGGTATATGTACCTTAACCATTTCTTGCAACGTCCCTATACTGTCTTTACGAAGATCATCACTGGGCAGATATGAGACCCTTTTGAGACCAGGTAGAAAACCTACCCATGTTCACATAATGAATAGAACCTGTCCTTAGGTTGTATGTGCCATCGTTATCTGCATCAGGACAAACCTTTCTTAAAGCATCTTGTACTCAAGACTTGTGGGTGACCCAATGGCCGCCACTCAGAAAGTTTTCATTGTAGAGTTTGGGCAAAAATCACGATTCTTGTTTCATCATACAAGAGTTATGACCATATGTCACCCCTCGAAGGGCGAGTTCATCATATAAATTACATGCTTGTACATTTGTCATACATGTATCGGGATGAAAAGTTGGTTGCCTCACTTGAGGTCTCTACTATACTGGATTGAGAAAAGTTGGAAAATAAAGAATGGGGTCCAATAAGAGGGTCATTGTCTAACAAAAATTAAGAGCATCAAATATGAAGTAGCTAGACTCTTTGATCTGCTTGAACAAGCGCTGAACTTCAAGAGTAGAAAAGGAATGTCTGCACAGCCTCTTGTGGAATTACTGTCAGTCCACGTCCCATACAAGGAAAAATAATGAACTCTTTTTCTCAGCACTCCACTAGCAATGGCCAAAACATTGAAGTGACACACCTCTCCTCAGTGATGCACAGCAGCAGTAACGCCTTCAATAATCAACAAAAGACAATCTCCTTTTTGGTTCAGTTGCATTGTTAATTTTTTTCACTGCCCCCACATCTTTCAATAGCACCCAATAGCTGTCAGCCTTTCACGCCATGAGCATACCTTGAACTTCAACATAAAGATAAACAAGCTCAAAAGGGGCTCACTAAGGATAATATGCTAGGTTGGCTTTTTGGTTCAAGTGGTTAAAATTTCTAATGCTTTTATAATCTTCATGTACACATGTAATGTGAATGTAATCTCAACAAGATATAAAGCAAGTTCTAGAGAAACATATCATTGAAAGAATGCACAATCAAAGAATATAATGTTGAAGGCTCAAAAGCTTGCATTGGTATAACACTATAAAGTCAACATGACATATTTTCAAAGTCAATCCCTAAACCAATTAAACATTAAAACTTGCATGCACACTCATTCATTCGATTTATATCTTCTCTATCTCAACTAATTCTCATACATAATACTCATATTCTCATAAACCAATGCGAGTTCAAAAAGATCAAACATATATATTTTTTTGACGCAACAAAGAAAACCAAAACTCTCTCAATACCTCCACACTTTAAACATAACGTTGTCCTCAATATTGAAATAAAAGAAAAGAAATGTAAGAGAATGATAAAAATAAAGTAAAATGCGAAAAATAAAAGATAAGAGAAAAAGAAAGCAAATCTGATTTTTTTTTATTTTTGTACTGGGTTTCCTCTTAGTAAGCGCTTTTATTTTATGTCATTGGCTCAACATGTGGCATGCTCATTCTTCATAGATTGGTTCAGCTAACTCCACAAAAGCGGTGAGTTCTGTCATCCAACTTTCATAAAAAGGTTTCAAGCGATCCCCATTAACCTTGAGCATTTTGTTTGTTTCTAAACTTGTAATTTCAACTGCACCATAAGAAAAAGCATTAGAAACAACAAAGGGTCCAATCCAACAAGAGCGTAAGTTTTCAGGAAAAAGTTTCAAATAGGAATGATAAAGAAGGATTTTGTCTCCAACATGGAACTCCTTTCTTGTAAGCATTCGGTCATGAAGACTCTTGGTCTTTTCTTTGTAAATCCTTGCATTCTCATAAGCATCATTTCACATCTCTTCCAACTCTTGCAATTGCAACTTTCTTGCAATCCCAACAGCATTATAATCTATGTTACATTGTTTAATGACCCAAAAAGCTTTGTCTTCAAGCTCCACCGGTAGATGACATGCTTTTCCATAAATCATCCTATAAGGTGACATTCCTATAGGTGATTTGTAAGCAGTCCGACAAGCCTAAAATGCATCACCAAGTTGTAGACTCCAATCTCGCTGGTTATGTTGCACTGTTTTCTCCAAAATAGACTTGATTTCTCGATTTGAAATTTTAGCTTTTACTTCCTCTATCATAGGCGAATTCAACCCCCTTTGCATTTCCCTCGTTGGTTTTGCATTGTCCTCCAATAGTATGTTATGCATACACATCGAAGGACTAATGCCCTTGATGTTGGCTAAAGTCCATCCAACGATTGTTTTGTGATTGCTCAACAACTTCACAAGTTTTTCTTGTTGCGCACTTGTCAAACCTTTTGCTATAACATGAAGTGTATTGTTGTCGCTAATGAATACATACTTCAAATTATTAGACAAAGGTTTCAATTCTAAATCGAGGGCCTGTAAAATAGATGGCAACAACTTTTTATATGAAAATACTAAATCAACAAATACATTACCAAGGGGATTGATTTGCAAAACTTGCAAAGCTAATGCGGATTCCTACATGTTTTGGGGAATATATAGGTGCCTCTCCATCTCTTCTATCTTAGTAAAATCATAGTCATATCTCAAAGCCACGTTTAATCCATCCTCACAATGAAAATAAAAAACTTACCGCACACACTTATCAACTTGGTTATAACATGTGATAGAATAAACATTGTTGTAAGGATATTTTATTGCATCATGAAAATTAAATTCAATCTTTTCATTCCTACTTTCATGGACAAAGCATCCTTACCACAATCAATTTTCGTATTGGTAGTTTTCAAGAATGGTCTCCCAAACAATTGTTGCCACCCAATTTTTGACCCATGTTTTAATAATGTTTTTTTAAAAATAAGGATTTACATGTGGCGATAACATAGAGCATCAGGGTTAAGGAAGCAATATGTGAAGGAGATAATTACTGAATCATATATAATTACAGCAATATAAAATACCATAGATATATGATTTGATTTGTGCTGGTTATGGAAAATAATCATTGCAATGAAGAATACAATATATATAGGATTTGTTGGTGCTGGTTATAGAAGACAATCTCTGCAATAATTATTGCAATATTTCCTTAAATAGAACATGTAGAGATTTTCTATATAAGTGAACATCCAGCCATATGCACAAAGGGGGGAAGAAAAATTGACATAGGACAATTTTTAAAGAGAGAAATTTAGGGCAACCACGAAAAAACCTAAACTTAATTTTTTTTGTATTCGGCCGAAACCAAGCCGCACCCCCACCCTTGGCCTTTGATTTTTTTTTACACGGAGACCAGCCTCCCTCTCCTTCATCTAGTTGACTCTCCCTCACGAGCTCTCCTCCCTTTAGCCAAACCAGAGAAAACTCTGCTTTGGCCTTGGAGAATTTTCGGTTTCCCTCTTCAGCCGGCCATAGATCAATAGTCTCCTCTCAGCCGACCCGAGCCCCCATCACTCTGCTATCTCAGCCTTTCTTCCCTTTCTCAGTCGTCTCCATCTTCCCCCACAGACCACCCAAACCAGCCTTCTCCATCTTCACCGATCTATCATCCTCTAGCACACAAAACAAGAGCTACCATTTCCCATCTCTCACTCAGTCGTTTCTTCTTCACAATCACTGCGCAGCTCGTGAAGACCCGGCCACCCCCGTTCTTTCCTTCATCTCCTTCAACCGGCCCCAGAACCAGCCAAAGGACAGCAGCCCCATAGGCCATTCACCTCGATCTGCTCATTCCCCTCTAACCGAAAGGGAGCAGTTTGCAGGCCGTTGTCTTCGCCAAGACACGAATCGGCCACCGACAGCTGCACAGACAGGACGGAAACCCAAAGCCTAGCAGCCGGCGGCCCCCTTGGTCTTGCCGCCACCTGAGACAGAGAAGAATGGGAAAGAAAAAGAAAAGAACAGATTTGTAGAGAAGCAGATCCAAAACAGAGAAGAAGAGGAAAGAAAACAGATCCGTGAACAAGAAACAAAAAAACTTAAAATCAACTGTTGTTTGTGTGTTTTACTCTTGTTGTAGGTGACGATGATCTTCATCGCCAGCGAGGAAGGGAAGAGGAGAAGAAGCCAAGCTAGATCCACCCGTTTCGAGACGTTCCCTACGGGAGCGCGTGAACCCATGCACCACCAGTGGCGGTGGCGCGTGGAGGAGACGTGCCGCCACTATTTCGGTGGTGCAGAAGGCCTTCCTTGTAATTCCAGATTGTTTTGGGGCTATTTTGTAATTTTTTATTTGTGTGATGTGTTGTTTTATTTTAAATTTTTGTTATTTGTAATTATATATGGGTGTATGAGAAAAAAAAAACATAATAAAAAGGGATGTGTGTGTGGTTGTACTTTTTTTTATTTTATGTTATTGGATTAAAAAATCAAAAAAGACAAAAAAATGAATTTGATGTTTTAATCTGCATATGATCAAGTATTTTAGAGACAAATAAAATCATGTTGTATTTCCTGTGAAAATGTAAGAACAAGTTTCTACATATTTTTTTGAATTTAATAATTGATTTGTTAAAGCCTTAAAAATTTGACTAATATGTGGTTTGTTAACTTTAATTGTGATTAACCATGATGTTTGTGTTTTTTGACAAAGAAAAATATAAAAAATGTTTTTGTATGTTGCATACGGCCAATACTCTAACATAATTTAAATGTTTTTTTTTTATAAAAAAATAAATATTTGAAGTTTTGAAAATGTGTTTTCGCATGGATTTCTTAAACACAATAAAAAATTTATTTTCTTGCATTTCTGGATTTTACAAATTACAACATGTTTGTAAAACTCCAAAGAATATTGGCCAATATTCCAAAAAAAAATACAAAAATCTTATTTTGAGGGAATTCATCTATTATTCATCGTTAATGTTTGGATAAAGAAATCCTAAAGGGATGAATATCCAAAATATTATTGGGAATAATTTGTTATTATTCACCGTTAATGTTTGGATAATGAAATCCTAAAGGGATGAATATTCAAAATATTATTGCGAATAACTTATTATTATTCGCTGTTAATGTTTGGATAAAGAAACTCTAAGTGGTAAATATCCAAAATAATTTTCTAGGAATAATAAGTCATCACACATCCTTGAAAGAAGCCTCGATTAGAATCGAGGGCATTTCAATTTTTGACACCACGGTTTACGAGCCATGAGTATGAAACACTAAGGAAAAAAGAGGCTTTTAAAGCGCTATGAATTTCCTTAGATTTCTGAATCTTTGTCCCCCCTCCTTGTGATTTATGAGTCGCAAACTCTTGAAATACTAAGGAAAAAATGAGGTTTTAAAGCACATGGAATCTCCTTGGATTTCTACCTATCTCATAAATCATAGGTTATAAATTTAGTCTGAATCAAACACAGATTTCAAGAGATCTGCATTAGTTCTCCTTGGTACTTTGTAGACATATCTAAGGGTGTGATCCGCATTGACCAAGGGTTCTTTCTTTTTAGACCTCGAGTCCAAGTTTGTTCATCATAGTAAACTTATCCTAGGAAAACTGATGGGATTAGAAGACACCAACACCATAGCAATTATAAGGCAAACCAAATACCAAGCAGCTTACCTTAGGTAGGGCGTACTAGGGGTGTTAATACCTTCCCTTTACGCAACCAATCCCTTACCTTAGAATCTCTGAAAGACCAGTTTAGGTTTCCTAGTGACCATAATACTAGGTGGCGACTCCAAAGAACCAATCAAGCAAACAAACAAAAAATCACCATTGGACGCTACGCGAGGGATGTGCGACAACAATATAGGAGTGTTGTTTGATGAATCACAAGAATCACATTCCATATCAAGAATATAAAAATCACATGGAATAACTAAACTATCAATCTTGACTAGGACATCTTCTATCACACCAAGTGGATAAACAAAACTACGATCTGCAAGTTGTATTACAATACTAGTTTTATTCAAAGGCTCTAGACTAAGAGAATTATAAACATGTTTGGGCATAACACTAATGGATGCACCTAAATTGCATAAGGCCCTTTTAAAACCAGAATTACCAATAACACATGGGATAGTAAATGCACCTGAGTCCTTTTGTTTTAAAGGCATGTTCTTTTAAACAACAGCAGATACAACTTCACCCATACTTACCATTTCATGACCTTTTAGCTTGTAGGCTCTCTTGGTAGTACACAACTCTTTCAAGAATTTGGCATACTTGGAATTTGCTTGATATCATCAATCAAAGGAATATTGAGTTTCACTTTCTTGAAAACCTCTAAAATCTCTTTTTCTTTGTCCTCTTTCTTAGACCTAGAAGAACTCAAAGGAAAGGGTGAAATTGTTTTAAAACTGGAATTCAATGAGTTAGTACTTACCTTTGGAGTATTGGTCGTTTTTTCAATTTGTTGAGGAATATGATGTTTCTTCTTTATACTCAATTCAGTTTCTATCTCCTCTTCTTCCTCCTTCTCAATTTGTTTTGACCTTTGCTCTTGAAGTTCTTTCCCATTTCGTTGCGTGATCACACTAACATTCTCTTTTGGATTCAATGTTTGGGAGGGCAACTTTCCATTCATTTGTGCCTCCAATTTCCCTACACCTGAAGCTACTTGCCCCGTTTTCTTCTCCAAGTTGTGAATTCTTGACCTTGTTTCATTGAGGCTGTCCATTAAATGCTTCATCAACTGCATTAGCTTGTTCAATGTAATCTTCTTGCATTGTTGGGCACATATCCGAACATGTCTTTGTAAAAAGCATATGCTACAAGCTTTCACCTGTTGTACATTTCCACAGGCCAAAGAACACACACGAGAAGTAAGATCATTAACTTTATTCTCAAGGTTAAAAATACTTACCTTATTTACTCATTTACTTGGGAAGTCTCCATGAGTGCCAAATTGTTTGGAGTTGGCTGCCATATTTGAGATCAATTGGAGTGCAGCCTCGGGTGTCTTATCTACCAATGCCCCTCCACTTGCCGCATTAATGATACTACGGTCAGTAGGCATCAATCCTTTATAGAAATATTGAATGAGCAGCTGATAAGGTATTTGATGATAATTGAATGCACAGTTGCTCAAATCTTTCCCAATACTCGAAGAGTGTCTCTCCATGAGATTGCCGAATCCCAGGTATTTCTTTCCTTATGTTGGCATTTGCTTCTCAAGGAAAATCTTCTTCATGGCACTTCAAATTCCAATGGAACCTAGGAGAATAGAGGAAAACCACGTCTTTGCTGCCCCTTTTAAAGAGATGGGGAAAGCTTTCAACTTAACATGTTCTTCATCAACTCCATTCGGTTTCATGCCAACGCAAACCATATGGAACTCGAGATGTGTATGGGGATCTTCTCCAACAAGTCCATTAAATATTTACAGTAAGTGTATAAAACCATACTTGAGCTCGAAGTTGACATTGTTGTCGATGTTTATGTATAATGGTTGATTTTCCACGTTAGGAGCATCAAGGTCTTTGAGTGTTTGTTGTCGTGCAACAACCATGGTGTTGATGCGAGCTTCCTTTCATAATCTGTGTAAAGTGTTTTCTATTTCGAGATCTACCTACACTTGTCTTTGGTTAGCAGAACGGGTTACATGCATAAATTGTCAAGAAAACTAAAAAACAATCGACCATAGAAGAGATTGAAAACAATGTAAATTGAACGAAAATCCTACGCTAGAAAACTAAAACTGGTTTAAAACCCTAAAAAACAGCGGAATTTGGCCTCGATAGGGTGGGGCTAGTGGCAAAAAACGACTAGTCCTGTTTAGAACGTCGTTTCCCTTTAGGAAACAAAAGGTCGATACCTAATTCCGTCAAAAAATTGGTTTTGAACAGTAACTGTACCGTACTATACAATACCGCCGCAAACAAAAATCTCTTTTTTCTCAACAAAATAAATAATAATCACAACGAATAAAAAGTACAGCTCAAGAATCAACCAAAATCACTTCCCCAGCAATGACGCTAAAATTTGTTGTGATGTCGTGGTTGCACAAATTAATTATCCTAGCTTAAAACACAACACACAAGATAATATAGAGCAAGCAAATGGTCGATCCCATGAGGAAGGTTCAAGTCAGATTTTTATGCTAGATGATATACAATTTGGGGGGGGTTCGGAGGTTATCTAGGCTAAAGCAAAAGTAAACAGAAAACTGTCAAGCAAAATTAAATAAAATTAGAAAATTATCAAGAAAACAAACCTTGGTCGCAAGTAAAGATCCACCTACAGAAATCAGAACTAATCATAGAAACGAGACGTCAATTTATACTATGAATATCTATCTTTTGTTATGTTGATTAGTTAACAGATCCGTTGTATAACTAATCCTAACCATTAAATAACCACAGTGTCTGCATTAGTAATTTAATTCAATGACAGCCTTAAGAACTAGATGAGTTGATTAATCTAGACAACATAACTGTTCGTAGTCCATACTTGATTTGATCAATCGAATGTTCTCCCTAAGATTACTAATCTGGATTCGCCATAATTATTAATCTCAATTACTTCACAAGTTTATGTACCATAACTCCTATTTTGATAGCAAACTTAGCAATAGATTGTTCACTATAATAACTTAGAGTTCGCTCTAGCAATTAAAATAAACAATCATAGGAAATAAGCATAGGAGAACAAACATATTCATTCATCATATAAAGTGAAAAAAAAGGTAAAATAGATCTCACAGTTCTTGAAATCTGAAAGTTTCTGTGTCTTTGCAACCAAGAAAAAGAGTTTAGCCTTGCATGTCTATTGAACAACTAACCAAAAAGAAAGAAGAATGCATGAATTTGGGTTTGTAGGAGCAAGGGTTTGTGTTCCTCTCTTCTAACCGTCCCCCTCTCTCCTCCTCTTTTGCTTCTCTCTTTCTTTTTATACCCTAGGAAACCCTCGTCTGTATTTTACAAAATAGTCTTCCCTTAAGTAGACAATTTACCTTTAAGTACTTCAATAACTATTTTCCTAAAAAAGAAGAAATAGCCTTGCATGAAATCTTCAAGCTTTGACTTAGAGGAGCTAAATTGCTGAAATAAAAATTGGATGTCAGTTTGGATGCTTCGAGATATAATTTGGACTCGTTTCTTCACAAAACCTGTTTGTTGGCAAAATTCACTTGTCATCTTAGAAAAATCATATCTCCTTCATATGAGATCTTTTTTTCATCTAAAATGTTGTACATTGATAGGTCGTTGAGTCAGGCATCCAAACCAATTGATTTTACATCAAATATACTTTTGTAACTCAAGATATTTAAGTCAGAATGGACGAAGGTCAACACTAGCAGATTGAGATATTTGACTTTGAAGACTATGATTTCCATACTCTACCTTTTCTTATTTTTGTTGCCTTATATGTACAGAAAGGTATGGATGTTATCTTTCTATTACCACTAGAATCACTTTTTTTCGACCTCTAGAGCTCATGCTCTACACAAAACATCGACTGAAGGTCAAATCTACCAATTACCTCAATTTACTTATTTTTGCATATTTCATCCAAAATTACCTTCAAAACATTAAAAAAAAATATCAAGGCATTTTATATATAAAAAATAGGCAAAACACTAGTTAAAATATGGGTGAAACTATCAAATAATATGGTTGCATCAAATACCCCCACACTTAGCTCTTGCTCGTCCATGAGAAAGGATAGATAAAATCTAACTTAAACTGAATTGATAAAATAACTATTACCAATCTCTTAATCTCCCATCAATGTCCAAGAATATATACATTATAAATAAGAATACAATAAAAAAGGATAAAGAATATAGATTTTCATGAATTCATTTGTATGCTAACTTCAAAACTCAATTAATCATTGAGATTTAAATGAAATTTATGCCATGCCAAAGTGATAGGTCCTCTCATTGATATACACTCAAACACTCATGTGTTTAGGGTTTATATATTTAAATTTCTCAAATTCGATCAATGAATATATTCTACCATAAGCTTGCTCTTCAATCTCATCTTTATTACTAACATATTACAACTAATGTATGAATCAAAAGGTCTTACTTTTCGATTGTAATGGGGCTAAGGTTATGGTGAGGTAAAAGAAAGTAAAAGAAAAGGCTAAAACCAAAGGAAGTAGAGCATTCTAAAAAAATTGATATTTCAAACAAGATATTCCATCGTAAGCACACAAATTTTCCATCTTTAAGTACCAATAGTTAACTTCTTTTGATTTCAAACTCCATCAACATAAAATTTTAAGAACTATGAACACAATGGAACACTTCTCTTTTCTTTTCTTTTTCTTTTTTTTTCACCTTTGGCAACTTCGCCCATCTTTTCATTAAGCATCACTTTTTTTTTTCTTTTCATATAATTTCCAATCATAATCCATGAGATATCAACAAGTATTTGCTCTAATAATCCTTGGCTAGGGAAAAGGAAAAGATATAAAAGTTAAGGATTACAATGGGTAAAGCAAAGAAAGGATAAACAAGCTCAAAAGGGGCTCACTAAGGATAATATGCTTTAGGTTGGCTTTTTAGTTCAAGTGGTTAAAATTCCTCATGCTTTTATCATCTTATGTACACATGTAATGTGAATGTAATCTCAACAAGATATGAAGCAAGTTCTAGAGATACATATCATTGAAAGAATGCACAATCAAAGAATATAATGTTGAAGGCTAAAAAGCTTGCATTGGTATAACACTATAAAGTCAACATAACATATTTTCAAAGTCAATCTCTAAATCAATTAAACGTTAAAACTTGCATGCACACTTATTCATTCAATTTATATCTTCATCTATCTTAAATAATTTTCATACATAATACTCATATTCTTATAAACCAATAGGAGTTCAAAAAGATCAAACATAGATTTTACAAAATAGTCCTCCCTTAAGTAGACAGTTTATATTTAAATACGTCAATAACTATTTTCCTAAAAAGACAAAATATCCTTGTATGAAATCTTCAAGCGTTGACTTAGAGGATCTAAATTGATGAATAAAAACTTGGATGTCGGTTTGGATGATTCAGGACGTAATTTGGACTCGTTTCTTCATAAAACCTGTTTGCTGGCAGAATTTATTTGTCATCTTAGAAAAATCATATCTCCCTCATATGAGATCTTTTTGATCTGAAATTTGGTACGTAATAGGTCTTTGAGCCAGGAATCCAAAACAATTGAGTTTGCATCAAATGGACTACTGTAGCTCAAGATATTTAAGTCGGAATGGACGAAGGTCAACACTGGCAGATTGTAATATTTGACTTTGAAGGCTGCGATTTCCAAGCTCTTCCTTTTTTTATTTTTCTTGCTTTTGATTTTCAAAAAGGTATGGATGTTAGATTTCTAAAGCCATAAGAATCATTTCATTTCATCCTCTAGAACTCACGCTCTGCACAAAACATCGATTGAAGGTCAAATATGCCAATTACCTTCAATTTACTCCTTTTTGCATCTTTCATCCAAAATTGCCTTCAAAACATAAAACAAAGAACATCAAGGCATTATATATATAAAAAATAGGCAAAACACTAGTTAAATATGGGTGAAACTATTGAATAATATTGTTGCATTACTATTGTTCTATGAACTTTCTCAATTTCTATTCAGCGAGTTGCTCCTTGAGGGATATCCTAAGTGCTATACTGGTGTCCACTTCTATTTGGAGCTTTTCCAATTGTACGTTCAACTCTTCCTCATTGCTAATCCTCTTTCTTTTAGTTGGTTCAACAGCTTGCGAAGTCTTGGCTTCAAATTCCAGACTCGTGGGGATTGTGACTAGTGATAGATTTATCTACCTTATATACTTTTCACTAGTAACCGGATCTCTCAAACCATTTAATTCCTTCCTGACCAATACCAGAAGCTTCCAAAGAAGACTGGTCCTTGAATAACCAGGAGAATTGGAATAACCCGACCATCCTTAGCACATTTTGTATGCCTCTAAGTTGCTTTACAACTAAAGCGGGTGCAGTAACTAACATATCTAATCACTCCAATCAGAGGCACCTGTCGTCATCTCCCACAACTTATCAAACAATTTTTGCTCTCATCCACAGGGCTTTCAACTTCACTTGTCTTTGCAGAATTCGTTGCAATTTTACTTTTCAGTTTTCCTTGTTCAGGTCCTTTCACTCCTCTTCTTTAACTATCTTTAATGGTTTTTTACTAAACCACCAGAAGTTGTTAAATATCAGCTTCTTGGTTTTTATATGGTTAATTATCCATATGTACAACAACTGTTCATAACATCTTATTGATCCCTTGCCAACTCTCTTACAATGATTGAGCGTCAAGATAGTTTCTGCTTGTATCGCCATGATGAGATTTATCTGTGTTTTCATATGCAAAAAAGGTTGCAGCTGCCTTTAAACTGATTATTCCAGTGAGGTTTGGAAATAACACCAACCTGAAGATTCCTAAAGCAAGTATTATACCCTTTTCTTCAACAAATCTAGAGTCATTTTTCCTCTTTTCAAATACTTCTTCGATCTTCCTCCACTTTAGGCCATTATCACTTTTCTCCAATATCTTATGGAGATTTGGAACTTTGATCAATTCAGTTAGCATTTTGCCACGCCATTAGTGGAAGTAGACTTTGTATAGATTTTAAGCAAATTTGGTTAGTAAACCATATTCTTTCAAAGTAGGATATTTGTCTTTATTCTTAAAAGTGAAGCAACGATACTCGGAGTTTTAAAAATATATCAAGGATTTAATTTTTGAATTGTGCATAGACACGTTTATGATTTCCATTATCCTCTCATATTTCTTCAAAAACCTATCCACACAGATGCTTTTCATGTGTGAGATGAGCTTCTTTGAGTCTTTTTCAGAGCAACTCATATTTTATCATCTAGTCTCAAGCAATCCCCTTCTAACAGTTGAGAGGATTCATAATCCAACCTGTATTTACTAAAAGTCATCTCTTTAATGATGGTCATTTTATCAGCCCTAAGTTTTGCAATTTAAGATGTTTTTAAAGGTTGAGCATGTCTTAATGCAACAATGTTTATTTGTAGAACATATATCCTATAGGTAGGTTCAATATCTTTTTACATGAGACATGGAGGTAAGCATTATGTAGTCTCAAAAGGGTTTCTTGGTGTCCCGGTGATTGCCCTCATGAAGGTAATATGGGGGCTCAGTAGGTAGTGAGATTGCATGTACACTAGTCACTACTAGTCCAAGTACTCAATAAATAGTCAGATGGTTTCACAAACTTAAATCCTAACTAAAAGTTATATGGTAAGCCGTTACCCCCTACCTAACTTAAAGTTTCCATGTGTATGCATTCCAAAATGATATATCACAAGTAAGCCAAATACAAAAATCAAATCATATAAACCACATAAAACACACAAATCCTAATCCAATACTATAAAAAACATAAGGTCCCAAATGGTCTTTGTCTAAACCACCAGATAAGAACCATGTAGGTACCTTGACAGGGTTCATTTATTCTGGAAGGTAAAAGTATTTTCAACAACTTGTATATTGTGATGAGAAATATTCCAAATTAAAATTGGTGAATATTCAAAATTATTTTGAGAATTTTCTAGTCAACTCTTGGTACTTAAATATCAATCTACAAGTAGGTACAATATTTATACCAAAATGTTGACAATTAATTTCCAGGAATTATAATTTTATAGAGTTATTGAAATATTAGTCAAATCCTTAAGAAATTTTACAAACTTATTGTAAATTCTAAAAAATACAAAAACAAAAACACAAAAATTTTCTAAAACAATGCTAAAAACATTTCTCTCCTTTTTATAAATAAAATGCACTTTCTAGTGTAATGGTTAGGTCATATGTAACAAGCAAAAATTACTTTTTGGTTTTTTTTATTATTTATTTCTCTAACACCATGTTTGGCAAAACAATCTTTTCTTTCCCTAGAAAACTACCAAAATGGACTTAAAGGTGTGTTTGCCAAACACCTATTTAGATGAAAAATTCCTTGATAAAAAAGTTGTCCAAACAAACAAAGTCTTAAGTACTTAACCCAAAACAAAACCAAACAGATTGACTTAAAGACACTAGTTCAACCATGAACCGAACCAAAAACCAAGATTTGACCGAAAAACTAAACCAACACAAAGCTTTAAACTGAAACAAAATCAAAGTTGAAAATTAACACAAAACATAAAAATTTTCACAGAAAAATGGATCAAACACTCAAGCCGTGAAGAACACGAAGAACATTCATCAAGAACCTAGCAAACACAAATCTCAATCTAGATAAGTTTTTATGCAATCAAGGCCAGGGTTTTATTCGAAATCATTCTAGAAAGAGTAATCTAATATCCATTTGCTTTGATTATCAGACAATCAACACAATGTTGTTAGAAATAGGTTTCGGTTCAAAATAAAAAACTTAGGATTAAAACTCTTAAGAACTTGTTATTGATGAATGAAGACTCTAAATTATTGACTAATGATGCATAAAAAGGTGAAGATATAAAGAAATGAACCAAAATAAGTTAGAATCACAAAGGCAACATTCTTGGGAAGAACATTAAAAACACCAACCTAGATTTTTTCCTAGAAAACCCAATATACTGTCAAACCCAGAACTGGTCTTTTAGACTTCTAAAGCTAACAAATAATATCAAAACATCAAAATCATGCAACAGGTTTCAAAGTTCAAAACTTCCAAAGCTAAATAACAAGCATAATCATGTTGATTGGATTTATAACTTGATATTTTTTACATCTATATGCAAATACATACTTGTATGAACTATAAAATTACACTAAAAAACATCAAATTGATCAACATGTTTTCAAAATCCTTAACCCACAAATAAGAGCAACTTACTATTTTATTACAAAACATATTTAAACACTAATCAAAATACCTTAAATACATCATCAACATGTTATTGGGCTAAAAACACAAAATCAAACAATCATCAAAACCAAGAATCATTCCTTTTTGCAAGCCTCTCTAACACATTATTAATCAAAACTAAAACAAACTATCATAACAAAAGCTTGAACAATCTAAAACATGCTTATAACAAGAACAAAACAAAATCTAACGAAAAATATCAGATTATTCCAGCAAAAAATCAAACAAAAAAAATAGAAAATACGCTCAAACAACATTAAAAGAGGTTTAAACTTTAAAAAAACATGAAGAGGCAGGCCACATGGACTCCACCCTTGAACTTTTACATGGTTATAACTTTTCCAAGCTTGTTGGCTATGAACTGCTGTTTTCCTTCTCTTTTTTATCCTTCTTTCCCTTTCACTATCTTTTCCTTCCAAAGCTTGTTAGACCTTCTATATTAGGCTCTTGAATCTTCACACCATGATCTTTTAACAATGTGTTTCTCCATGTTTTTCCTCTTTTCCCCCTCTTTTCTTCTTTTTCCAAGGGTATTTATAGGGTTTTGCTAAAGTTCTTAATGGATTCAAACATAGATAGATCAAAGCTTAGCCCTCTGATCAAAATGAGAGGGTTCTGGATAAATGTTAATAGTTGGAACCTTTGTCCTTCAATGGTTTTGGGATAGTGGTTTTGTAACAAATTTGCATAGGTGGTTTTCTTTTGCTTGGACATAAAGGCATGCATCCATCACCTTCTGATTTTTTATGAAAGATTTGTGATCCTTGATAAGAACCCTCTAGAAATTTTTAAGTGTGAACAAACAAAAAAGTTGAGTTGTTTTACATAAATCGGTATCTTAGTTAAGGCTGACTAAGTTAACCAATTTCAAGGTTTTGCTAGAACAACTTCGATGTAAACATCATCTGCGATCATCTAAAATTGGTAGAGGAGAACCATACATTTCAATTGGATCTATTCTTACTTAATTTAGATGTCTTTAGCTTCACATTCATTCATTTGAAGGTGCCAACTCAATCAGCCAAAAATTTTAAAATGCAGTGATAACTGATCAGGGACAAGATGTTGTTGAGTTTGTTAAAAACAATAGGATGTAAATGTTCGATGGGAGTAGCTTATCTATGTAGAGGGGGTGTTTCTTAATTGAATGGTAGTGGTTAGAGACCCTGAGGTGGTCGGAGATGCCACATTCATTCACCTAAAGATGCCTACTCGACCATTCAAAACTACCAAAGAAGAAGCTGAACAGTGGTTAAACGACGTGTCACTCAATCCCTTCATTAAACTTAAGAGACATATCATTTAGGTTAAACCCTAAAAATTAGAGTTTTTAATTTGGGATTTGACAAAGTTTAATATAATCCCTACTCTTTCAATTTATTTTACGTATACCCGTAATTGCCTCTTACCTTTTAATTGCATGCAATTTCATCCTTTTTCCACACTCAAACATCAGCCCCAAAGTTCAGCTTCATTTTCATTTTGGTCTGGTTTCTGACTTGTGCACTTGGACCCTTAAATGACCATTAAACTTTTAATTTTCTTCGATTTGGCCTCTGATTTGGTCATTTTCAGCCCCTACAATCACATGGTTTTTTTAGTTTGGTTTTTAGTTTTGGATTTCTTCAATCAAGTCCTCAAGTGTCAATTCAACTTTAATATTCTTACAATTAAGTCCCTGATTCATCCAATTAATCCTCCTAAAAAACCAATGAAGTCTTGATACGACCATATTATTTGATAGTTTTACCCATATTTACCTAGTATTTTTCCTATGTTCTATATATGAAATGCCTTGATATTCTTTGTTTTATGTTTTGAAAGCACTTTTGGATGTAAGATTCAAAAAGAAGTAAATTGGAGATAATTTACAGATTTGACCTCCGATCGATGTTTGGTGTAGAGCTTGAGCTCTATAAGTTGAAACGAAGTGATTCCAGTGGTATTTGAAAGCTAACATCCATACCTTTCTATACATATATGGAAAAAGGAAAAAAAGCATAGAATTTGCAGCCTTCAAAGACAAATCTCGTATTCTGCTAGTGTTGACCTTCGGCATTCCGACTTGAATATCTTAAGCTAGAGAAGTCCATTTGATGCAACTTAATTTTGTTGGATTTCTAACTCGAAGACCTATCAGCCTACCAAATTTCATTAGAATAAAAGCTCATATGAGAGAGATATGATTTTTATAAGATGACACATGAATTCTACCAACAGACAGGTTTTGTAAAGAAGCAAGTCCAAATTACTTCACAAAGCATCCAAACCGACATCCAAGTTTTTATTTCAGCAATTTAACTCTTCTAAGTCCAAAGTCAAAGCTTAAGTATTTTATGCAAGACTGTTTCTCTTTTTTTTAGGAAAATAGTTATTGAATAACTTAAATGTAAATTGTCCACTTAGGTCAGGACTATTTTGTAAGAAAGAGGGATTAGGGTTTCCTATCAAATAAAAAAAAAGAGAGAAAGGAAGAGAGGGGACGACTAGAAAATAAAGAAAAAATGCACCATTTCCTCTAAAAACCCTAATTCATGCATTCTTCTTTCTTTCTTGTTCAATAAACATGCAAGGCTAAGCTTTTTTCTTGCTTGCAAGGATACAGAAACCTTCGGATTTCAAGAACTGTGAGATTTATTTTACTTTTTCTTTTCAGTTTATAAAATGAACATGCTTGTTTTCCTATAATTATTTTCTATGATTGTTTATTTTAATTGCTAGAGTGGACTCTAAGTTGTTATTGTAAACAATCTATTGCTAAGTTTGCTATCAAAACCGAAGTTGTGGTATATAAACTTGTGAATCAACTGACTTTAATAATCATAGCGGATCTATGTTATTAATCTTAGGGAAAATACTTGATCAAATCAAACATGGACTATGGACAGTTATGTTTTCTTGATTAATCAACTTATCTAGTTCTTAAGGCTGCCACTCAATTAAATTACTAGTGCGGACATTGTGGTTGTTTAATGGTTATGGTTAGTTATACGGGGGATCTGTTTACTAACCAACGTTAAGAAGAGATAAATATTCAGAATATAAATTGATGTATCATTTCAATGATCGATTCTGATAGCCGTAGGTGCACGTCTACTTGAAACCAAGGTTTGTTCTCTTGATATTTTTCTGATTTATTTAATTTAGCTTGATTGTTTAATTCTGCTATAGCCTAGATAACCTCAATTCCCTCCCATTTGCATACTGTATAACATAAAAATCTGAACTAAACCTTTCTTGTGGGATTGACCCCTTGCTTGCTCTATATTATCTTGTTTATTTAAGCTAAGGTAATTAATTTATGTGATCACGACATCACAATAATTTTTGGTGCCAATGTAGGGGACGTAATTTTAGTTGATTCTTGTGTTGTGATTGTTATTTGCTGTGTGATTGCTATTTATTTTATTGATAAAAAAGGTGTAGCTTGCGGTACTGTGCAATTATGGTGGACGTAATGTTTAAAACAGATTTTCTGATGGAATTAGGCCTCGGCCTTTTGTTTCTTGAAGGAGAACAACGTTTTGAATAAGACTAGGTGCCATTGGCAACTAGCCCCACCCCTTTGAGGCCAAATTCCACTGTTTTCTAGGGTTTTTAGGCAATTTTTAAGTTCTAGTATTGGATTTTCATTCAATTTGCACTACTTTAAATCTCTTGTGTGGTTGATTTCTTTTAAGTTTTCTTGGCGATTTATGCTTGTAACCCATTCTACTAATCAAAGACAAGTGCAGGTAGATCTTGAAATAAAAAACACTTTACGCAGGTTACGAAAGGAAGCTCGCACCAACACCATGGCTGTTGCATGACAACAAACACTCAAGGAGCTTACTGCTCCTAACATGCAGAATCAACCATTATGCATAAACATCGACAACAATGTCAACTTTAAGCTCAAGTCTGGTTTTATACACTTACTGCAAACATTTAATGGACTTGCTAGAGAAGATCCTCATAATCATCTCAAGGAGTTCCACATGGTTTGCGTTAGCATGAAACCGCACAGAGTTGATGAAGAATAGGTTAAGTTGAAAGCTTTCTTGTTCTCTTTAAAAGGGACAGCAAAAGCATGACTTTTCTCTATTCTTCCCGGTTCCATTAGAACTTGGAATGGTATGAAGTAGATTTTCCTTGAAATGTATTTCCCAGCCTCTCGAGTTGCCAACATAAGGAAAGAAATATGTGGGATTCGACAGTTTCATAAGGAGACACTCTCCGAGTATTGGGAAAGATTTGAGTAATTATGCATTCAATGCCCTCATCATCAAATACCTGATCAGTTGCTCATTCAATATTTCTATGAAGCACTGATACCTATTGACCGTAGTATCATTGATGCGGCAAGTGGAAGGGCATTGGTAGATAAAAATACCTAAGGCTGCATGCTAATTGATCTCAAATATGGCAGCCAACTCGAAACAATTTGGCACGCATGGAGACCTTTTAAGCAAACGGGTAAATGAGGTAAGTATTGCTAAACTTGAGAATAAAGTTAATGATCTTACTTCTCTTGTGCGTTATTTGGCTTGTGGAAATGTACAGCAGGTGAAAGTTTGTAGCATATACTTGTTATAAGGAAATGCTTCGGATATGTGCCCAAGCATGCAAGAAGATTACATTTAACAAGCTAATGCAGTTGATGGAGCATTCAATGGACATCCCTAACATAAGTATGATCTTTTTTCTAACACGTACAGTCCTGGATGGAGAGATCATCCGAACTTATATTATGGGAACTCGCCTCAACAAGGCAATCAAGGCCGACAGTTCTATCCATGTGGATTTCAGTCCCAACAGAATTATCAAGTGAGACAACCCCCTGCATTCACAAATTCCAATGTTATGGGGTCATCGAGTGATGATCTTCGTGAGATGATGAAAACCTTGGCTTCTAACACAATGACCTTACAATAAAATATCATGTCTTTTCAATAGAAAACAAGGTCAAGTATTCACATCTTAGAGAAGTAAATGGGGCTAGTAGCTTCAAGTGTAGGGAAATTGGAAGCACAAATGAATGGAAAATTGCCCTCCCAAGCATTGAATCCAAAAAGGAATGTTAGTGTGATCACGCTGTAAAATGGGAAAGAACTTAAAAAGCAAAGGTCGAAACAAATTGAGATGGAGGAAGAAGAGGAGATAGAAACCAAATCAGCATTGGCTTTGCAAGCTTTGCAAACCATTCCCCATGGTTATATATTTGTTGATTTAGTACTTTCACATAAAAAGCTTTTGCCATCTATTTTACAAGCCCCCGAGTTAGAATTGAAATCTTTGCCCGATAATTTGAAGTATGTATTTATTGGCGACAACAATACACTTCCTATTATCATAGCAAAAGGTTTGACAAGTGTGCAAGAGGAAAAACTTGTGATGTTGTTGTGCGATCACAAAACAGCCATTGGATGGACTTTAGCCGACATCAAGGGCATTAGTCCTTCGACGTGGATGCATCACATATTATTGGAGGACAATGTGAAACTAACAAGGGAAATGCAAAGGAGGTTGAATCCACCTATGATGAAGGTAATGAAAGCTGAAATTTTGAAACTATTAGATGTAAGAGTCATTTACCCCATCATGGACAGTAAATGGGTGGCATCAATCCATATGGTGCCTAAAAAGACCAGAACCACGTTGGTAAAGAACAAAAATGATGAACTCATTCCTATTCGCATCTCGAGTGGTTGGAGAATATGTGTTGATTATAGAAAGCTTAATCTTTTTACACGCAAATATCATTTCTCATTACCATTTATGGACTAAATGCTTGAACGCTTGACATGTAAGTCTTTTTACTTCTTTCTTGATGGATATAGTGGATATAATCAGATTATTATTAATCTTGAAGATCAAGAAAAGACTACATTTACTTGTCCATTTGGTACATATGCATATAAGAGAATGCCTTTTGATCTCTGTAATGCACCTATAACTTTTGAAAGATGCATGATGATTATTTTTTGACCATGTTGAAGGAATAATTGAGGTTTTCATGGATGATTTCACGATGTATGATGATTCTTTTGATAAGTGTTTAGAAAATTTATCTTTGGTCCTAAAAAGATACAGTGAAACTAACCTTGTCTTGAACTATGAAAAGTGTTATTTTATGGTAGAACAAGGAATAGTTCTTGGGCATGTCGTGTCTTCGCGTGGATTAGAGGTTGATAAAGCTAAAATAGATGTTATTTCTTGGCCATACAGGTTTCTATCGATGTTTTATCAAAGATTCTTGAAGATTACAGCACCCTTGTGCAAATTACTAGCCAAGGTAGTGGATTTTATGTTTGATCAAATATGTAAAGATATCCATGATGAGTTTAAGAGACGTGTCACATCTGCCCCTATCATACAACCACCAAATTGGGATGAACATTTCGAGATAATGTGCGATGCTAGTGATTACGTGGTAGGGGTTCTACTTGGACAAAGAACAGGGAAGAATTTGCATGTTATCGCCTATACTTCCCGCATGCGTGGTAAGTGTTCTACTTGGACAAAGAATAGAGAAGAATTTGCATGTTATCGCTTATACTTCCTGCATGTTGGACGGAGGGCAATGTAATTACCATACAACTAAAAGGAACTTTTTGCAGCGGTGTTTACTCTAAAAAAATTCAGGTCATATTTACTTGGTACAAAAATCGTTGTTTTTACTAACCATGCAGCTTGAAGGTATCTTTTGAAGAAAAAGGAGTCCAAACCAAGATTGATTAGGTGGATCTTGCTTTTACAAGAATTTGATCTTGAGATCAAAGATAAAAAAAAAAAGGTGCCAAAAACCATGTGGTTGATTACTTGAGTTGACTAAGGACCAAGGATATACAAACTGAAACAATAAGAGAGACATTCCCTAACGAGCAGTTGTATGTGTTACATTCCTCTATAAGACCATTGTATGCTGATTTGGTGAACTATTTAGTCACTAAAAAAGTCCCTCTAGGTTTGTCTACATCCCAAAAAGACAAGTTACGAGCTGATGCTAAATATTATTTTTGGGATACTCTTTATCTGTGGAAATTTTGTGTGGATCAAGTAGTTAGAAGATGTGTCCCAAAAGATGAATTTCATTCCATTCTCACTTTTTGTCATTCTCATTTTTGTGGCAGGCATTTTAGATCAAAAAGAATAGCCCATAAGGTACTTGAAAGTGGTCTATACTGGCCTTCTTTTTTTAAGGATGCATATCACTTGTGCAAATCATGTGAAAAATGCCAAAGAACAAGTAATATCACTCATAAGAACCAAATGTCTTTAACGAATATTCTTGTAAGAGAAATTTTTTATGCTTAGGGTATTGATTTTATGGGTCCATTTCCTTCTTCTTTTGGTAATCTTTATATCCTTCTTATTGTTAATTATGTGTCTAAATAGATTGAGGCGAAAGTCACACGAACTAATGATGCTAAGGTTGTTTTAGATTTTATCGGGGCTTATATATTTGACAGGTTTGGAATCCCTAAAGCTATCATTAGTGATCGTGGCACTCATTTTTGCAATTGTTCAATGGAAGCATTACTACGCTAATACCATGTGACTTATCGGACTTTCACAACCTACCACACTTAAACGAATGATCAAGCTGAAATTTCAAATCAAGAAATCAAGTCTATTTTGGAGAAGACAATGCAACTTAACTGGCGAGATTGGAGTTTGTGATTTAGGGATACACTTTGGGCTTATCAGACTGCTTAAAAATCACCTATAAGAATGTCACCTTATAGAATGATTTACGGGAAAGCATGTCATCTACCGGTGGAGCTTGAAAAAAAAAACGTTTTTGGCCATTAAACAATGTAAAATGGATTCTGATGTTGCTGGGATTGCAAGGAAGTTGCAATTGCAAGAGTTGGAAGAGATACAGAATGATGCTTATGAGAATACAAGGATTTACAAAGAAAAAACCAAGAGTCTTTATGACTGAATGATTACAAGAAAGGAGTTTCATGTTGGAGACAAAGTCCTTCTTTATCATTCATGTTTGAAACTTTTTCTTAGAAAGTTGCTCTCTTGTTGAATTGGACCCTTTGTTGTTTCTAATGTTTTTTCTTATGGTGCAATTGAAATTACAAGTTTAGAAACCAACAAAGTGCTCAAGGTCAATGGGCATTGCTTGAAACTTTTCTATAAAGGTTGGACGACAAAACTCATCGCTTCTGTGGAGTTAGCTGAACCAGTGTTGACTTTTGGCCATTTTGACTTTAATATCTTGCGTTAGAGAAGTCCATTTGAGGCAAACTCAATTGTTTTAGATTTCTGACTTAAATACCTATTAGCCTACCAAATTTCAGCAGAAAACGAGCTCATATAAGAGAGATATGATATTTCTAAGATGACAAATAAATTCTACCAACAGATAGATTTTGTGAAGAAACAAGTCCAAATTACTTCCCAAAGCATCCAAACCGACATCCAAGTCTTTATTTTAGCAATTTAACTCTTCTAAGTCCAAAGTCAAAGCTTGAGGATTTTATGCAAGGCTATTTCTTCTTTTTTAGGAAAATAGTTATTGAACTACTTAAATGTAAATTGTCTACTTAGGTAAGGACTATTTTGTAAGAAAGAGAAATTATGGTTTCCTATCAAATAAAAAGAAAAAACAAAAGGAAGATAGGAGGTGGCTAGAAAAGAGAAAAAACATTGCCTTTCCTCCAAAACCCTAAATCATGCATTCTTCTTTCTTTTCAATTAGTTGTTCAATAGACATGCAAGACTAAGCTTTTTTTCTTGGTTGCAAGGACACAAAAACCTTCGGATTTCAAGAACTGTGAGATTTATTTTACCTTTTCTTTTCAGTTTATATGATGAACATGCTTGTTTTCCTATGCTTATTTTCTATGATTGTTTATTTTAATTGCTAGAGCGGACTCTAAGTTGTTATTGTAAATAATCTATTGCTAAGTTTGCTATCAAAACTAGAGTTGTGGTATATAAAATTGTGAAAAACTGAGTTTAATAATCGTAGCGGATCTATGTTATTAGTCTTAGGGAAAACATTCGATCAAATCAAACACGGATTGCAGACAATTATGTTTTCTTGATTAATCAACTTATCTAGTTCTTAAGGCTGCCATTCAATTAAATTACTAGTATGCACACTGTGGTTGTTTGATGGTTAGCGTTAGTTATACAGCGGATCTGTTAACTAACAAACATTAAGAAGAGATAAATATTTAGAATATAAATTGATGTATCGTTTCAATGATCGGTTCTGATTTTCGTAGGTGGACGTCTACTTGAAACAAAGGTTTGTTCTCTTAATATTTTCTGATTTATTTAATTTAGCTTGATTGTTTAATTCTGTTATAGCCTAGATAACCTCAATCCCCCCTCATTTGCATATCGTATAACATAATAATCTGAACTAAACCTTCCTTATGAGATTGACCCCTTACTTGCTCTAAACTATCTTATTTATTTAAGTTAGGGTAATTAATTTGTGTGACTGTAACATCGCAATAAATTTTGATGGATTCTTGATAGATTCAAATACAGATAGATCAAAGCTTAGCCCCCTGATCAAAATGAGAGGGTTATGGACAAATGTTAACAGTCGGAACCTCTATCCTATAAGAAAAGTCATCACTCTTCCACAAATCACTCATACAACAGCATCAGTTCCTCCACAAAATCCTCATCCACCAGAATCAAATCTTTATGTTTTATTTGAATGTTTGAATTATGGACAGCTTGCAGTTAGTTACATAATAGCAAGAATGTCGGGCTTAATAAGCTCTTCAATCTTGTATTTATACATGCACAATGTAAATGAAAAAGTGTGTGAAGTTATCTCATTAATCTGCTTCTTATCTTCTCTTTATATCCTTCAATGGTTTTGGGATGGTGGTTTTGTAACAAATTTGCCTAGGTGGTTTTCTTTTGCTTGGAGATAAAGGCATGCATCCCTTACCTTCTGATTTTGGATGAAAGATTTGTGACCCTTGATAAGAACCCTCTGGGAATTTTTATGTGTGAACATGAAAAAGTTGAGTTGTTTTGCATAAATGGGTATCTCAGTTAAGGCTAACTAAGTTGACCAATTTCAAGATTTCGCTAGAGCAACTCCGATATAAACATTATCTGAGACCACCTGAAATTGGTAAAGGAGAAGCATACATTTCGATTGGATCCATTCTTGCTTAATTTAGAGGTCTTTAGCTTCACATTCATTCGTTTGAAGGTGCCAACTCGATTAGCTAAAAATTTTAAAACGTTGTTAAGTTTGTTAAAAATAATATGATGTAAATATTCAATGGGAGTAGCTGATCTATGTAGATGAAATGTTTCTCGGTCGAATGATGATTGTTAGATCCCCTGAGGTGGTCGGAGATGCCACATTCATTCACTTGACAAGTCAAAACTGCTAAAGAAGAAACTGAATAATGGTTGAACGACGTGTCACTCAATCCCTTCATTAAACTTAAGTGACCCGTCATCTAGGTTAAACCCTAAAAATTAGAGTTTTTAATTTGGGATTTGACAAAGTTCAATATAGTCCCTATTCTTTCAATTTCTTTTACTTATACCAGTAATTTCCTCTCACCATTTAATTGCATGCAATTTCATTCTTTTCTAAACTCAATCATTAGCCCCAAGGTTCAGCTTCATTTTCATTTTAGTCCTTGATTTCTGACTTGTACACTTGGACCCTTAAATGACCATCAAACTTTTAATTTTCTTCGATTTGGCCTCTAATTTGGTCAATTTCAGCCCCTATAATCATATGTCTTTTTTAATTTGGTTCTTAGTTTTTGATTTCTTCAATCAAGTCCCTGATTATCCATTAAAATTTAATATTTTTACAATTAAGTCCTTGATTCATCCAATTAATCCTCTCAAAACACCAATGAAGTCCCCAAACTTTAATTTATTCCATTTAACACCCAAATTAACTCCAAAAATTGATTTTCCTTACAATCAAGTCCTCTGTAAGATTAATTAAGCATTCCAAAATTCTTATTGAGTCCATACCTATCCAAATTTATATTTCTTTACCCCAAATAACAATACTTTCACCAATAAAGCCCTTTATCAATTAGAAATAGGTTGTCGATTTTGTCAATTTTATACATTTTAGTCCTCCAACTTTTCCACTTCTCATTTTGGTCCATCACCACCTACTTGGGAAATCTTCTAGGTTTTCTTCATATATATCCTCTTGTATTTTGGATTTTTTTATGGGGTCAAAAGTGGATAACAAAAATGATTAAAGGGTAAATTGGGCATTTCACATGATTGGATAAATGTATACATGGATAAAAAAACAAGAAGAACCTAAAAACAGAAAAGAGGAAACCAAAAGAAGAAGAAGAGAAAGAGAGGAAGAAGAAAAGGAAAGGGAAGATCGATGATGAATTATATATTTTAATAAGTAAATATAAGAATTAGATTTTGATATGCATGATTATTATTGTTAAGTATGATTTTGAATTTTTTTAAGTTGATGGAGATTTGAAGTATATGTTTTTAAGTGTGATTGATTGATTAATATGGTTTAATAGTTGAAATAATTGATTTTGGGTGAATTGTTAGGAATTGTGATTTGAGATATATTTGTTTAATTGATGTGTTATGAGTATGAAGGGTTAAGAAATTTGTAACAATCTTTGCTGAAAATTCTAAAAAGATTAGTTTTGATGTTGAAGATGATCAAATTTCACTTTAGTCCTTGATTTGTGAAAACTATATATAGTTTAGTCTCTAAGAATTGGAAAATTATGATTTGACCCCCAAAACATATTATGAAATTATGAACATTACTGATTGTAAGGTTAAAGATGATGAATTCCACTTTGGTCATTGATATATGACATTTTCTGTTGAGTCCTTGAATATTTTAAAATTATGATTTAACCCTTAGATTTCAAGGGCTTATTAAAAAATTATATAAAAGAATTACTAGGTGAATTATATATAGATAAAAACGGTAATTGAGATTAGTTTACAATTCTAAAAGCGAAATGGAATTTTGAAGCTTTTAGAAGGAATTATGATCAGTTTATCAGGTTGTATGCAATTGAAAAATTATTATAATTAAGTGATGGATGGATTTTAATGGGTTATATGATTTGAATAGGTTGTTTGAGCTGAGATTTTGGATATTAGTTGTTTAAGTAAGGGAAATAACTAAATCTTCAAACACTTTATTATCTTTAAATAAAATAATATTATTTTTTTTAATTGTGCATATTTCCTCTATTATATGTTAAATTCTTTAAAAGAAGATCAAGCACTTGCTATGTTGTAATTGATTTTCTTATATATGATGTTTGTGAATGCAAGGTATATAATTTTTATAAGAATGTTTTATAAATTGATTTATGAAAGAGAGTTTTTTTGGATTGGATTTGCAAATGGTTGCATAATGACTTAGATAACTATAAATAAAGTTACAACCTTTGGTGAGTGGGATTGCCCACACTATAACTAGTTTTAATGGTCTGTTAATAGGTTATAATATTAACAATGGACCTTGATAACGGGTTACAATAGTTGTTTAGGAATAGTTGACAAATGGTCTGGTCATATGTATAATGTGGTTATAGGAATTTGGTCTAAGAGTAAGGTCATGTTTTATAGATTTGAATGCCAAGTAAAAGCATGTATTAATTACTTGTTTTATGAAATGTTTTATGAACTATGAATTATAAACAATTTTTTAATTACATTAAGTTGTTGTTTCATTATTGTCAATGCAATGTGTGTATGTGTGGAGCTTTACTTGTTAAGTCATTGTTGCATAATGACTCAGATGGCTATAAATGAAGTAATGACCTCTGGTGAGTTGGGTTGTTCACATTATAACTAGTTCTAATGGCCTGTTAATGGGTTATAATATTGACAATGGACCATGATAACATGTTACAATAGTTGTTTAGGAATAGTTGACTAGTGGTCTGGTCACAAGTATAATGTGGCCGTAGGAATTTGGTTTGAAAGTAAGGTCATGTTTTATGGAATTGAATGCCAAGTAAAAGCATGTATTGATGACTTGTTTTATGGAATGTTTTTATGAACTACGAATTATCAATATATTTTTTAATTACATTAAGTTGTTGTTTCATTATTGTCAATGCAATGTGTGTGTGTGTGTGGAGATTTACTTGTTAAGTCATTGTTAGCTTACCCCCTCCCCCTCTGTACACAGATAAAGGATTAATAGAGGTGTTAGTGGGTTTTGAGCTATGGAGTATACATCATTAGTTTAAGTTCTTAGTTGAACTGAAAGATTTATTAAAACATCTTTTGACTTGTTATTAGACATTCATTATTAATATTTTTGAAGATTTGTAATAAAACTTGATGTTGTTAATTGATTATTTATGAAATACAGATATTTAAGACATTCTAGTTTAACATTTATGGTTTTAAGTAAACTTTTTAAAGTTAATCTTTGCATTATCTAGAATTGAATGGTAGATGATGCAAGCATATTCATTCCTAGTTTTAGCCATGAGAAATTTGCTTTATGTAATGGCAAATAGTTTTTATTAATCTGATTTTATAAAATGATAATAATTCAACTCAAAATTGATCTAGTAGAAGCTCTTCAAATTTTACAATAATGTTTATTCATAATAATGCATTCATAAAATGACCAAAAATATTTACTGATTTAAAGTGTCTCTTTCTCTTTCTCTTTTATTAAACTCTGTCCACCACCACCAACCCCCAAAGGAAATCCACAAATCATTACTATATTATACAGAACACTGATCCTTTATCAATCCCCAAATTTCACACTAAACCCATCTTCTCTAGTGGTTCTTGCCAATTTTTTCAACAAAGTACAACGCAAACGATGGGTGGACGGCTAGGAACCAAGGAAGGTACAATTATTGGAGTTAATGGTACACGTGGCAATCACATAGTAAACAAGGGAATCATGATTCATGAAAGTGACGGCAAGTTTCGGGTTTGGCAACTTGTAAAGGGCGGCGTGTACGGCGTCACTTTCTCAAGAAATTTTTAAGGGCGAGAAGATGAAAAGGTTTGCTCGACCGGTATTTCCGGTGAGAAAGAACAAAATACGTGTCAACATCAGGTAACTTCCAGAGATTGGAAATCCTCCTCGCTCGTGACTCTCCAATAACTTTATCTTAATAAACGACTTGGGGCCCATATACTAACTTTAATCACTTTATTAAAGGCATTCCTCCAATGCTCCACTCGAGCCACTCGGCTTTACAATGTTACAACGCCATGCTCAAAGTTTTCAGTTTCTTACAACGTTTGTTAAAAAGAAAAAAGGGAGGGAAGAAACGGCAGGTCGTCGGCTGCCGACAATGCATTCTTGCCCAATGCTCTATGGCAAGAGATGTTTGGTTTCAATCCCTCCTAGCTAGCTTATGATGGAAGGTTTAGGGGCTAATTACTACAACGATTAACCCTAATCAATGCTTGCTCATCTCACTTTCTTTGGGAATTTGGATGGCAAGGAATTATTTTGCTTCCAACTAGAGATGTGACTGAGTGGAATCAAGTCAAGTGTTATGATATTCAAGATTGGCCCACATAAATTAAATCAGTCTCAAGTTAAGCTTCTATATCATATTAAACTTTAAAGTAGCATTCAAATTTGATTTATTAATTTTCGACCTTGTTTATGAATATAACAAGTCAAATAAATAGGATTTTTTAATACAGTAATTATTTTAGAATTAATTCTCTTATCTTAATCTCATGAACTATCTTCGATTTAAATATAAAACTCCCTCGGTACATCATCAGATGTGATTTTTAAGTTATTTTGTGACGCCAATCTCATGATCATATGGTCACGTAACCTACAAGCACGAAAAACAAATCACAAAAAGCCAAAGAATCAAGTTTGATAGGAGTGTGATACGAAGATTACTTAAACTAAAGCACCAACACTATTGAAATAAATCCCTACTCAGCAAATATTAATTTGCGAATGGAAAGTATAAGGAAGACGTCACATGACTAGTTATACCTTGACAAGTCAAACTTGTTCTTTGTCCCAACAAAGAGAAAAGTGTTGCATCACGTGAAATAAAAGTTTATTCAATATTGCATCACTCAAAACTAACTTTAACTATCCTAAATAAACATGAAAATCTTTGTAATAACTCATGTCCCTTAGTTTCTTTGTAGAAGATGAAAGCTCCTAAAATATTCTATCATTAAATATTGCATTGCTCATTTCCTTGCGTGACTAAAATAAATAAAAAATTCTTGTAAGAAAATAATTTTAGAGCATTAAGGAATTATTACAACACTTGAAAACTATATTCTTACCCATTAAAAATCCTAGAAGAACTAGAAAATTCCCAAAAATCAGTTGTTGAATATCCTTATATCATTAGAAAAAGAGTCATTTCCAAATAAGAAATTCATAAGTCAAAATGCAATAAATAACAAATCCCGTAATGCATCTACTGATCTATATTACAAGATCTTTTTGAAATTCGACTGATCTAAAATTTTGACTCAATATAGAATAATATATCTGGAAACTTATGATAAAATCTTAGTACGATCCAATTATTAGATTGAGAGTTATGATCAACAACATAAAACTAAATAAAAAAATATAATTATACTAGAACTCGGATTTGCTTATTCAAGCTTTTCTTGAATCATATCGTTTTGCATTCATGATATAATATAAATATTGTTTTTAGTTATATTTTTAAATTTTTTTTTTGAAGATATATTTTAAATTTACAAACATTTCAAGCCAAATAGTGAGTTGATACAACTTGTTTATAAAGATATATAATCAAGCTTTAAAATTGTGACTAAGCAAGCTTTGTTTATCTAAACATTTCAAGCTTTAACGAATACTCGATTGAGTCGATTTTGAATCAAACATGAGTAGTTGGGTTCATTTTAGAACCCCATTTTTCAATACAAAGATTGAACTATAGTAAAAATTCTAGATAATTGCATCTACGAGCACGGTGATACAAAATTGTGTTGACTCCTGCTGGGACTAGCTAGTGTTAATAGATTTGATCTTCCAGAGATGGTGGAAAGGTAGCTAAATGGGTGGCTAGCTATATTTGTGATAGAAATGCTACGAAGGCAATACTGGCATGGCTAGCATGAGGTGAGGTTATATGGGAGTTTCGTAATTTTGGTAGAGTTATATATATCAAAACTGCCACTAAAATTCAAACAAATAATTCAATATTAAAGATATAATAATGACAATTGTAAAACGCCATTATGCATCTGACATTTATTTTAGTAAGTTTTTAGAAAAAAAATGCCTTTGAAATTTTTAGAAAGTAAATTGCCACCTATATAAATGTGTGTAACTAATAAATTTTTTTTTAAATATTAACAAATTTAAAAAAAGTTCTTAAATAAAGAATTTTAAAACAAATTTCTTATGATAAGTTTATCGTTTATTATTTCTAATTTAAAAAAAAATAATATTATATATATTACATAATCTTTTATATACATCAAATATTAAAAAAAACTAAATATGAGATAAATATCATTAAAATCCCTATTTATTTGAAATTTTATCATATTATATCAATTAAAATATGAGCCCATTATAATCTTGCTATTTACAATTAGATTCTTTTCTAATAAAATTATTAAATTATGCGATACAACTTGTAATATTTTAAAACTCAAATATTGTATTAACAATGTAAAATAAATTGTAAGATTTTATGTTGTTTTTTTTACTTGTAACCTCGCAAAATTTCAAGATTCAATATCGCACGCGTAGAGACATAAAAAAGCAATATATATATATATATATATATATATATATATATATATATATCAGGGACACTAAACAATAATCACGAGAAATTAACCACTACCAGGCAGGCAGGCACCATAATTAACAACACAATATGCACTTCCCATTCAGTCAATATATATATATATTTTTTTTACAGTACATTACTCTCTCTCAACAAACTAATATTTACATAGTGAAGTTGACAAATTAGTATAATAAAGCTGGAAAAAGAAAAAACCCTACTCATGCTCCCATATATCTTACCATCGCCAGCTTCTTTTGCTCATTTCTGCTGTATCTCCCTATATCACTTATTTCTTTTGTTCTAAATAAATATATAGAACATTTGATCAGTGCCCAACACCGGCCTCAAGGTACAAAGGCTCAGATGTTAGCAACTTCGTAACATAAAGAGTCGACAGTGATGCTCTTTGATCATAATATATAAGATGGTAATAACTTATGGTAGTTTGCTGGAGTAATAATATTCTTTTTTGATGGACGTCGGTCACCACTATATTGATATATTTGCTGTAGCCTTCTTCATCACTAGCTAGTATTCTATGATATATCCTCCCATTGGAGATCTGTGTGGAACCCCCTTCCTCCTCTTGGCAGTCCTATAATTATTCATAGCACTTGGAGGTGGGGTTGATGGTGTAAAGCTTTGTACTTTGCTTCTAGCACCTCCGTTGCCACTGCCTTTCATTGATTCGTCAGTGTCTGAACCATCCATCTCCTTGTACCTTTTCTTCTTCCTAAAATTCTTTGATGTTCCAACAATCTGAAATGTTATTCAATTAGAACTGGCACAACGATACTGAGCATGAGAAAAGTAATTATAGCGGGAGGACCCTCTTTTAATAAGAAAAGACAAATCGATCGAGCTAGGTTTATTTGATCTAGCTACATGGAAGTTAGTTTGTAAGGCTCGGGCTCTCCTCCTCCTCCTCAAATAAATGGAGAATTAAATGTTTTTCCATTAACTTCTGAGGGGGGAGGGGGCTGGCGGAGTGTTAACAAGAAGAAAGTACCATAAAGCTCTTAATTTCCATGGGTGAAAATATTCCCACAAGTGAATCAACTCTCTTCCCAAGTAAAATTAAACAAAGTCAATATATACGGAAGTAAGACAAAAGAAAAAAGCAAAATATTTAATTTAATCTATTAAAAGAAAAATATTGATTAAAATCTCAGTTGACAAAAAAGCAAAGGAGTGGAAATAAGAATTAAAAAAAAAATGGAAATATGTGCGGGCGTATTAATTTTACCTTGCAACCAAGAGAGCAAAAACTGAAGGAATCCAGGAGGCTACGCTCACAGACATGGCAAGTGTTGGTAACACCTTTACCAGGCCTAGGCTGAGGCCTCTCATTCAAGAACACAATTCTAGCACTGTTGATAATGTATGTCTGGACTCCTGTTATGTCCAAGTATTTCTGAATTTCAGACACCCTAATCACATCATGGTATGATGACCTCCTTATCTACAAGAAGACAACGACAAAATGCCATCAATGAGTAATTTGATTAAACCATAATAGACAAAAATCATGTGCTAGATGCCCTTGTCTCAATTAAAAAAAAGCCATGGATTCAGGATTGAACACACCAAATCAAAGAGACACATGCCATTGCTGAAACCGATGCAAATTCATGTGATCTTGGACATATCAGTAGATGAGAGACATGGGGATATCTCGGGAAGAAGGAACAGTGCCTCATGAAGACTGCAGTGTTTGTGTGTGTGTGTATTGCTACTTTATAAGAATGGTGAATAAAATCCTCAGCACTTTGCACATACCTGAATAGCTCTATGGTCACTGTGGAGTGAAAGACAAGCAGAACAAAGGGCACCGTTCATGCAATCCAAGCAGTACATATTGCATTCGCTCTTATGAGCATCAGCATGAAGCTTGCATTGAACAAAGAAGCTTGTTTCAAGAAGTGGATGCAGCCATGGTGGCCACTTGATATCTTCTTTATGATCATCAACATCATCATCAGGACCACCACCTCCCTATAATATACTCAAACAAGATTAACATGGATTTGATTTCAGCACCATTTGTAATCAAGAAATAATTAAAACACAAGATGGACACAAACCACATACATACGTATGTGGTTTGATGTTAATCTTGTGTTCTATTTCTTGATTACAGATGCTACTCCCAACAAGATATATAAATGTGAGATACAGCACTAGTGGTAGCCAATTAATTATAATTACCATGATTCTTCTGATGTTGGGTTTGATTTCTCTCACAGTGGTTTCTTGATCATTGATGATCATCTATGGACGGTTTTGGAGAAAGAAAAGAGAGCTTTTTGTCACAGAAAGAAAGAGACAGAGATAGAGAGAGGTGGGGGTAGGAGATTGTAGTGGTGGGTGGTGGATGAGGTGTGGGAGGTGCTTATCTTTGGGCTTAAAAGTCTACCACCGAACCTCTACATCCGAACCTAAACCAAAAAATTAGATGCGTTTGGTCCAAGGAACTCGCCATTAATTCTTCTCCATTTCTTTTCCTTTTTCCTTTCCATGTTGTTTTTGTTAGACTTTCTAATTTGAAATTTAATATTTGCATTTTTTTCTTCCTTCTTCTTGTTTTTTTATTTTAATTATAGTTATCCGGATTAATTTATACATACCACAATTAATTTTTTAAAATTTTTAAATTAATAACTATATAAGTCTTCAATAGTTTTAAAATTTATAACTTTCAAGTTAATAATCTTTAAAAATAAATTTAAAATTAAAAAATTAAATTCAGGAATTGAATTACACCATAAAATTTAATTTAATATTTGCATTTATGTGATCGGGCATCACAGCTAGGTTTTGGTGGTCTTGACACAAGGAGGAGTGGATGATTAAGCAAAACTAGAAAGATGCCACGTGTTGGACAAGTATTCCGTATGGTGCCGAGGGGGGACTTTGGTATTGCCACCTAAAAGAATAAAACAGTGCTTCGCAATGTGGGGAAAAAAAAGAAAAAAAGAAAAAAGAAAAAAGAAAAAGAGTACCTGACAATAAGGAGAACTTGTGGATGCTGTTAGGTACAGAATAAAATAATTCTGTTGGATTTGTTTGCTGGCTGGATACCCAAGTTAGAATTCTGC